>SCPN01001087.1_pt1 | contig 21621 bp, 27 predicted proteins | sample 6106831 | NCBI WGS metagenome assembly SCPN01 (sample SAMN10720447, study PRJNA508395) | human gut metagenome | isolation source: Participant 1, 0 month
AAGGAGACAGAGAATATGTTTATGATGCCGTTGACACAGGAAACAAAGCAATCAAGACGAGAAAATTTTGAATTTAATTCAGGGATCCTGACAATGCTGGCGGACGTTCCAGGGGAAAATGAAGAAGCCTTAATGTATCAGGGCAGATATTACCGATTGAGCCATGAGAGAAATGTATATCTGCCGGATAAGACGATGGATGATCGCTATTATCTGCTGACACTTTTTGCGATTGCAAGAGAGTTGGAAGAGATGAGCCATTCAAAATCATTTATACCGGGAGAACTAATAAGCATGGACCTTGTTGTAGGACTTCCACCCTTGTATTATCGAGGACAGTATAAAAAGTTTCGAGAATACTTTTACCGGGATGGAAAAATCGTTCACTTTGTATATATGGGAAAATCATACCGAGTGACTTTTTCAAACGTGTTTGTTCATATGCAGACGTATGCCGCATACTTGTATATGGCAAAAGAATTAAAATTATCCACTTATCCGAAAGTGTTGATGATTGATATTGGTGGATTTACGATGGATTATATGTTGCTGGAAAAAGGCATGATTTTGTGGAATTATACAGATTCAACCGGAAAAGGTGTGATATCCATGTATCAGAGGGTGAATAAAGGAATTCGTGAAAAGTTTGATTTGGATTTGAAGGAAAACGATATTGACTCCATTTTGAAGGGCGAAAACTGTATGTATGGTGAACCAATCCGAAAGCGTGTAGAAGAAATCGTTACCGAGCACGTAGAAGAAATGTTGGGAATGTTCCGAGAGTGTGGCATTGATTTACGTTCGTCGATGACAATTTTCGTGGGCGGAGGTTCAATTCTTTTATCCAAGATTATTGAAGATGTGTGGAAGCTCTATGACGGAGAATATTATGTTGTAAATGATTCCAAGGTCAATGTACTGGGGTACCGGAAAAAATATCTGTTTGATATAGGGATGCAGTAAAGGAGGGAGTCCTTATGACAAAACAGGATGAATACCGTTTTAATTTGAAGTTTGACGAAGCTGATGAAGATCATAGACGGGTAAGCGAGTTTTTGAACAAATGTGGCAGGAAAAAGGCAAGATATATTGTGAAGGTAGTACTTGCTTACTGGGAATTGCAAAGCGGAAAAACGCCGATTGTAGAACGGTCAGCGGAAACACACATTTCACTAAAAGAGACATTTATTCAGAAAGATGAACCGGATCGAGGTGATCGGCTGATTCAAGTGAAAGCTGAGAACAATAACGGATTAGATCAGGAGGAAGCTGATTTAATGCGTCAGAATTATGCAATATTTGAAGATATAGAGTAAGAAAGGAGCTGAAAATACGAAAACCAAAAGAAATGCAAGGCGAATAACACAGGCGTTCATCATTGCGGTGTTGATATTACTGGTGTTCCAAAACTTTTTTTCTATCGTTTATTTGAGTGGAGAGTCTATGGAACCAACACTCCAAAATGGAAATGCATTATTATTAAAAAAGTGGGGTGTTCCACAAAAGGGAGATATTGTTACTGCATATATAGATGAATTGGATTATACAGTAGTAAAAAGAATACTGGCAGCAGAGGGTGATACTGTCAACATTGATGAAAGCGGGGTATATGTCAATGGGAAATGGGCAGCAGAGTCTGTCAAGAATGGGCAGAATAATATAGATTTTCGAGTGTCCGCAAATGAGTATTTTTTAATAGGAGACAACCTAGCAGATTCCTTGGATTCACGTTCTTTGGATGTGTTGGAAGAAGTGCAATCCGGGGAATTTTGATTAAAAAGTTATTTTAGGAGGCAAGATATGAGAACGAATAGGATTTACGGATTGTGTGCGTTACAGCTTATAGGACTTGGAGTGCAGGTAATCAATAGGATGGCTGGAAATTTTATTGTTTTTATATGTAGCGCAGGAATCATTTTATATGCGGTAAAGTTGGATATCGAACAGCGTAAATTTAAGATTTGTCCGAAATGTAAGATGAAAATACCGAAAAAAACACGTATCTGTCCGGAATGCGGATATCAGTACGGACCATCCGTAGAGAAGAGGAATTAACAGATATGATTGAGCATAGGCGTGATGAAGAGGAAGCATACAGTGCGGATCGGATTGATTGTGATTTTGAAAAGATTGAGGAAGTAGCAGTAGATACGTTTACTTTATTTGACGGTGATATTCAGGAGTTTTTGGACGGGAGGGAAGATACCGAGGGAATATTGACCGTTAAGCAGGAAAATACTGGTAAAATGTAAGAATTCCTATATATTGCTACTGTTAAGATTATACCGGAAAAATCGCTTTGACAAGATAAAGCAAAAAAGAAAGGTATAATCTCAGGTAGAAGTATGATGACGGATGTTCTTTTGCAAGTATTTTCTTGGGACATAAGGTAAGCCTATTAAGAGAAGATACATAAAAAAGAGAAAACAAATAGATTTATCAGACTGTTGGGAACTATTCCTGACAGTCTGTTTTTTTATCAGAAATGGCAGTTTTCTGTGGAAATGTGTACGGAAACAGAAAAGATGCAAGATAAGAGCGCCGCCTGGAGGTTTCAGCGAAACAGAAAAAACTTTCAGGAGGCAGAAATGAATAAATATGATAGCGATTTAAAAACACAGTTTAGTGCGTATGTGAAACAGTCAGTTTTGAATGCAAAAGGACACTACCTGAAGAAAAAATGCAGGATTGAATGTATAGAGACAAGCTATGCAGATGGGTTGATTGTTCCAGGACAGAATACAGAAGATTTACTGCGAGAAATAGAACTGTTGTCTGGAAAAATATTTAATGGAATTACGGAGATCAGAATACTGTTGGAACAAATAGAGGATGCACAGCTATTTCATGCGATTATTACCTTGACGGAAGAACAGAAAAAGGTAATTTTGCTCCGTATATTTTACGAAAAAACATTCCGGGAAATTGGAAGAATTCTGGAGATGTCTGAAAAAAAGGCGGAGAATACATATTATAACGCTTTGAAAAAGATGCGGAAATTACTAAGGGGTGATAAATATGGATTTTGAAGAACTTTTACAGTATGCAAGAACGTATGATAAAAAGGCAATGATGGATATTATTGAAATGTATCGCCCTTTGCTGATCAGTCAGGCGATTATAAATGAAAAATTCGACGAAGATCTGTATCAGGAATTGGTTTACACGATGCTTTTATGTATTTTAAAATTTCCATATATCCCTACAAAATGGGAATAAAGAGAGGATAAACACTATATATAGTGTTTGAATGATTGACAAATACGATATATTGAACTATGATAAGAGTGATACAAATTTTTTTCAGACAACAGATTCTGGAAGACATTGTTTTTGTTTCAGCGTAGGTTGAAACTAAAATTTAGGCAGATATCTGCGAGTAAATTCGGAAGAAAGGCATTGATTGTTTTAGGATAATCAGTGTCTTTTTTTGTATGTCTGAAAGTAGAAAGTATCGGAGAGGAGGACAGGATAGCAGGACGAAAGAAGAATGGGAAAGGAGGAATACGAATGAAACCCAAAAAATTTGTACAGATTTACGGTAAAGTTGTATTGCCGATAATCAGAGGAATGACTGTAAGATATTTCAGCAATGGAACATGGAAAGAAACAGCAAGAGTGAGGCGTGTGATTGAGGTAACGGATGCATACATTAAATTTGAAACAGACCGGATTCGTTACTGTATTGATTTTGGGATGGTAGAAGATAATGCAATGCCGATAGCTGCATAGAAGGGAGAGGAAAGGCTGTCAAATATGGATAGCCTTTCCAAAAATAAGATAAGAGATAAAATTGCTATGATTATGCGACTATATTGCGAACCTATTGATATTGACAGATGACTTCCGCAAATATACAATGATAAAGTAAAGTTTTGTGCATGGATGAGACTTTCATGGAGAGCCGCAAAACATTACAATGAACGGGCAGCCGCAGAAGGGCTGTCTTTTTTTGTGCGCAGATTAGGTGTCTGTCGTATTTGTGCAGACGGGAATCTGACGGGAACATACAGATTTTTATTAGAAGGGAGAGAAGTTATTGACGGGAAATATCAGAAAACAGAATACAGCTAGTCATAAAGCAGGGAATCAGTACATGGAACTGGTTCCCTGTTTTGCGTTTGTCGCATTTTTGGCAGTCGTATTGATTGCAGTTTCCGCATCCCCTGCGTTCGCAGCTGGGATTTTTGAAACAGCTAAAAATGCAATGCAGACAGTGTATAAGGATGTGGCAGGAATTGCTACAGTAGCAGCGGTTGTATGTGCGGCGGTCTGTTTGTTTTTAATGAATTTTTCTAAATCGGGACGTACTGTAGATGAATCAAGATCCTGGTTAAAAAGAATCATTATTTGTTGGGCAGCGCTCATGACGATGGGAGCTATTGTAACTTATTTCGAAAGTATTATTCCACAGAGTATCTTCGGCGGTTAATGAAAACAAAGAAAAAGCCGGTGCTCTCCCGGCAGAAAGGGGGTTACCTGAAAAGGTAAAACACATACATGGGTTGGTTATTAGAATTATTGGTCGAAGGAATCAGAGAAATGTTATCTCAGTTTGTCATTGATATGATGACACTTGTAACAGATATGTTTACCGAACTTCTGTCCTGTGACCTTAGCTTGTTTGAGGAACTATTTTCCGTAGTAGGGGACTTGTATAAAAATGTAGTGTTGCCGATGGGAATTGCTCTGCTTCTTTTGATATGTGTCTGGCAATTATTTAAAAGTATGTTCGGGAAAGCGGGGGTTGCCAGTGAAGATCCAATAGAATTAGTATGCCGGACTGGAATTAGTCTGTTTTATTGTAGCAGCGAAACCGCTGGTGGATTACATTCTGGCGGTAGCAGGAACACCATATCAATGGATCACAGGCACAGATGTTGAAGTAAGCAGTTTTTCAGAGTATGTATCGGTGCTGGAAGGACTGACAGGCGGACTGGGAATTGACAGTTTAAACATAGCGATTTTAATGTTGATTATGCAGTTTGTAGTTGCATGGAATTATTTCAAAATGCTCTTTGTAATTGCCGAACGCTATGTACTTTTAGGAGTATTCTCTTATACAGCACCTTTGGCATTTGGTACAGGCGGATCGAAAGCGACAAATAATATTCTTGCATCATGGGCGAAAATGTTTGGAGGACAGATTATCTTGATTCTTCTGAATTCCTGGTGCTTGAAAATGTTTTTATCTGGATATGGAAATCTGAATGCGAGTGCATACGGATTTACAAAATTCTTTGTAGCGACGTTATGTTTGGTAGGATTTTGTAAAGTTACATTTAAACTGGATTCTTATTTATCATCACTAGGCGTTAATCTTGGACGACCAACAACTGGAATCGGAGCTCTTGGACTGATGATGGCTGCCGGTAGAGTTTTGTCACATGTTGGCAGAGGTAGCGGAGAATCATCGGGCAGCAGTAGTCCTACGGGTACGGAAAGCCAGACTGCAGCTACAGATGGAGCAGGAATGACAGATGCAGCTCCGGGACCAATTCCAATGGGATTTCCAGGTGATAGCGATGCTATGCGTATGGATGGAGAAAATGAGTTTAGTGGCGCTACGACAGATGAAACAGCAGATATGGAATTGGCAAATGGAGATTTTGATACAATGGATGACGAACAGGGCAGCGTTCTGGAGGAAATGGGTATGATGCCGCAAGATTCATTTGCTGAAACAGAGGATGGCATGATGGATATGAGTGGTATGCAGGATGCCACAGATTTTGATTCTGGTACAACATCACAAAATGATGCGGACGCTTTTGTAGATGGTATGGACAATTCCGATATAAATGGTGCGTTTACGGGAGAAGGAAGTGCAGTTAATGATCTTGGCGATTATCCAGTAGAAGAAGAGGAAGCTGGAATGGAAGAATCTTCAGAACCGGATATGGAATTAGAAGGAAATGCAATCGGCAGTGCTGGAGGCGACGATATCGGAATTGGAAGTGGAATGGATACGTCAGGCGGGGAAACAGCTCTTTCAGGCGGAAATCCTTCATCCGGAGAGCAGGCATCCGTACAATCCGGTGGAATCATTAGTGAAATAAGTGGTAGCGCCGGTATGAAACTATCGGATTCTTCTGAAACTTCTGGTGGAGTATATGCATCTAATGAAGGGGAATCTTCTTATACAGCAGGCGGACAAGGTTATACATCAGAAGGAAGATCGCCTCATACGGATTTCAGTTCAGCTCGTGAGGAGGGCAAATATGAATCAGAAGGTTATCATGATTTTGACGGACCGATGTATCAAAATACTTCTACTAATATGGGGTCAAATCAAGGCATTCATGCAGAGGAATTGAAAAAAAGGGAGCAGGGAATTGGTTCGGAATCAGGAGAAATTCGTGAAGTTCCTAAAACAAGAGAAGAATTTCGTAAGAAGAACCAGAGAAACCACAGTCACAGTGAAGATCATTTTCTGACATAAGGAGGGGTGTATGTATGAGAGATGACAGGTCAGAATCCTCTCCTTTAGATCAGGCGGCTGGCACTGCAAGTCAAGCGGCACAAACAGCAGGGCAAGTAAAAAAAGCGGTCAATCAGGCAAAACAGGGAGCAAATGCAGCACAAAAAGCAGCTCATACATCGCAGGCAGCCTATGCCGCGACTGCTTCTGCGCAAGGCGGTGCAGCAGCGGCTGGTGCAACAACAGGAACAGCCCTTGCAGGTCCATTGGGAGCAGTGGTCGGTGTGATTGTAACCAGTAAGACCTTCTGGAAGGTAATTGGCGGCATTCTTGGAGCAATTTTTCTATTTATGTTTATTATTGCGAACCTTATAGGCATTATTTTGACTTATCTGGGATTTGCTGATGCGGACGCTTTTGCAAATGAAGCTCAGTCAGAAGAACTCTCTAACTTGAAAATCCGGATCGAGCAGATTTTTGATCAAGAGGAGTATGAGCGTGAAATTCTAGCGATTATTGAGCAAAACAGAGATTTGAAGATTGAAGAAATTGATGCAGATAAGGAGAAAAACTATAGCGATTACCAGTTATCTGTGATAGACGAATATGAAACCAAGTTCAAGAGGAATGCAAGTTATTATCTTTCCATCTTTTTGCTGGATATTTGGGATAACAGTACAAGGAATAAATTTTTAGGATATTCCAGTGAATGGGGAGATATGTCAACAGATCTGACAAGTCAATATGATTCTTATTTTGAAGAGGCGGCACAAACTTACGGCGTTCCTGTGGCTCTGCTTAAAGCGCTGGGAAAAACTGAATCAAATTTTAACCAGGGTGCAGTTTCCGGAGCCGGTGCAATCGGTATTATGCAACTTATGCCGGCAACGGCAGCCTCGCTGGGAGTAGATCCCTATGATGCACGTCAAAATATTATGGGCGGGGCAAAATATATTGCAGGCAATCTGGAGCGATTTAAAGATTATTCTAACGGCTTGGAGCTTGCCATTGCTGCTTATAATGCGGGACCGGGGGCAGTCATAAAATACGGTTATCAGATTCCGCCGTATAAAGAGACACAAAACTATGTGAAAAAGGTCTTGGGATATTTGACGATTGCAGAAGGAAAGACGGAAAGCGGTGCTGATACAGAATCAGATGAGGATTTAAGTGAACCGTATCAACTGTTAAAGAATGCTGTCACAGAACATGTTGACAGCTTTTTCATGGTCTGTAACAGATGAGAAGGAACAAGCGGCTACGGAAAGCAGATACTATCAGATTTCAGAAACGGGGAAGATCGGAATAGATAAGGACACCTATGAAAAGATGAAAAAAGACGGAGAAAACGTAGTGATAGAAACGGTTCCTGTGACGAAAAAAACGGTTGAGTATACACTTGCACTCCTTCTTAATTCACAGCCACAAGCTGGAAGTGGGTATGAATATAAATATGTTACGAGCCAGAGTACTTTGAATTGGTACTAAAAGTATTAAAAGTAATGGAGGATGGTGTATCAGCCTTAAAAGACGCCTTTTTCTCATTGTTTTCATGGAAAGATTTTGTGACCGGTGGAGGAGATGATACCTATGTCAGTAATCTTGATGTATCGGGAGATATCTTTACATACGATACAGTCGGAAAAGGATTAAAAAAAGTGGTCTATTTTAATCAGACTGAAGAACCATGGGGCAGTATGCCTTATGGAACAAGTACCATAGGGGCAGCAGGGTGTGGACCAACCTCAATGTCAATTGTCATATCTACTCTTACCGGACAAACGGTAAATCCGCAGACGACCTGTGCATTTTCGATTCAGAATGGAGAATATGTGTCAGGAGTGGGTACAGCACATTCTTTCATCGGAAATGCTGCAAGTAACTGGGGATTGACATGTGAGCGTGTGGGAAAAGATCGCATGGACTATGTTGTACAATCGCTGAAGGAAGGGAAAATGGTTGTTGAAATATGTGAAGCATATACCATAACAGGAAGTGGCAGCGGACATTTTATTGTACTTACCGGAGTGACAAGAGACGGTTACATCACGATTGCAGATTGTGCGAGCAGAGAGCGAAGCACAAAGGTCTATAGTGTTGATACGATTAAATCATACGGACGTGATTTAAGTGCGGGAGCATTTTGGATTATTGGAAAGAAATAGGAGGCGTGGTAGATGCAGTTGAAAAGCAAAGTTTGTTGTTTGATTACCGCATGTAGTCTATTTTTCAGTCTTTTTTCCATAGATGTATTTGCGAAGACAGATAAAAATCAGGAAGATCCGGAAACTGTCCAATGGAAAGAACGAGAATCGTATGCAGAGAATTTCACAGATACCGAACAACCGTCTGCGACACTTGCTTTACGGACAGAGTGTTTTACGGGATTTACAGGAAAAATTTCTGTCACAATACAAAAGGAAAATGGTGCAAGCAGACAGTATGAATTATCAGAGGATAACCTGTATGAACAGAATATTCCGGTAAATACAGGAATCTATATGGTGAAATCAGTGGAAGCGGCAGATGAAGAATGTGTCTATAAAACGGAATATTCCCAAGAGGAACTAAAGGTAAAACCAGATCAGTTACTTCTTTTGAAAATTATGGTTATGGAAGAAGAGATTGGAACAGTGGCAGAAATACAAAAAGAAAAGTCGGAAAATTCTCTGCATACAGAGATAAAAGAAACAGTGGATGAAGAAAATATCATCAAAACTCTTTTGGAGGAAGATCAAGGGAGCGTAAAGTATCTTTTGGGGATTGGAATTTTGTCAGGAACTGCTTTGGTTATAGGGCTTTTGGTTCGTAAGAAAAGAAACAAGTATGATTAACGGGAGGTGATTAAAATCGCACAGAGAGAACGGGTAGATGTATATACGATTCCGCCGAATTTTGCACAGGAGGGAACTATTTTTTCAGGAAGAGTCAGACTTAGGAATGCATTTGAAGCAGGCCTTCTGGCTCTTCTTTTATTGCAGGCACTTTTGGCGACGGATCTTGGAGTAAAGGGTAAGATTTATGCCGGGGTAATTGTGATGATACCGATTGTAATCTTTGCGGTATTAGGTGTGCAGGGAGAAAGTCTGACTTCTTTTTTATTTCAGTTTTTGAAATATCTGTGTGGTCGGAGAATACTTACAGTTCCGGATGGTAAATACCGTTTGAAGCGGAATCGCAGATTGAGGAAACAGCAATACAGAAGCCGGAGGGGAAAAGGAGGCGAGCGTCATAGGAAACGAAGTAAAAGAGCTGAAGCGTCAGCTCAAAGAAGCAAAACAGGCAGAAAAACAGAATCTGAAAGAAGAGAAAAAAGAACGTAAAGAGCAGCAAAAATTGGAACGGCAGCGTTTTCGGGAAGAGGAACGGATGCGAAAAGTTCAGATGCAGGAGGAACGTGAGTTAAAAAAAGAACTCGACAAAACTGAACCAGCGAAAGAGAAACATGTTGTCCGAACGGATACTAAGAGAAAAAAGGACACAGAACGTGAACCGGATTTGGATTTACTGCCGGTAACCTGGGTATCATCTTATCTTCCAATACGACAGATAAAAAATGGAATTATCTACACAACGGATCATCGTTATGTGAAACTGATAGAAATTCTGCCGATTAACTTTTTGCTGCGTTCGCCTTCTGAGCAACGGAATATTATCATGTCCTTTATGTCTTATTTAAAAATTGCTCCAGTCAGAATACAATTTAAGGTTGTGTCTAAGAAAGCAGATATTTCGGAGTATATTGAAAAAATACAAAAGGAGGCGGAAAGGGAATGTGACACAAGGGTAAAAATGCTTCAGGAGGATTATGCAAAACTCATTGAGAAACTTGGAAGGAAAGAAGCAATTACAAGACGTTTTTTTATGGTTTTTGAGTATCAATCCTATAACAATAATAAAAATCCGAGGGAACATGATATTCTTCCGTACATGAAATCAGTAGTACAGACTGCTAAAAAATATCTTTCTCAATGTGGGAATGTTGTTTTGGAGCATGAAAACGATACGCGGTTTCTTGTAGATGTTTTGTATCAGATTTTAAATCGAAGGACAAGTGTTTATGAGTCTTTAGAAGAGCGTACCCAAAAGGTAGTAGCATATTACCGGAAAGAGAACGGTGAGGACAGTATTCGTCATATTCCGGTTACGGAATTGATTGCACCAGAGACGATGGATATGCGTCACCGAAGTCATCTTGTTATTGATGGGATGTACTACAGCTATCTTTTGATACCTTCCCATAAATACAGATCGAGAGTGCCGGCAGGATGGCTGTCACTTTTAATCAATGCAGGTGAAGGAATTGATGTAGATGTTTTCTTTTTCCGGCAGGATAAAAGCAAATCTATGGAACGCATAGGAAGAAGTATTCGTCTGAACCGGTCGAAGATTAAAGATACCTATGATACGAATACTGATTTTGATGATTTAAGTGAATCCATCCATGCAGGATATTATCTGAAACGCGGATTAAGTGGAAGTGAAGACTTCTACTATATGAGTACATTGATTACCATTACCGGATACAGTGCGAAAGAGGTGGAATGGCGTGTAAAAGAAATGACAAAATTATTAAATTCGCAGGATATTGGTGTGACAAGCTGTATGTTTCGGGAAGAAGAGGCATTTCTGTCTTCTTTGCCGTTGCTATGTCTGGATAAAAAACTGTACGAGAGATCCAAACGGAATGTACTGACTTCCGGAGTGGCAAGCTGCTATCCGTTTACTTCCTATGAAATGTCGGATAAAGATGGGATTATGATGGGGGTTAATAAGGCGAATAATTCTCTCGTAATCGTGGATATTTTCAATACGAAAATATATAAGAATGCCAACATTGCCATTCTGGGAACATCAGGCGCTGGCAAGACTTTTACCATGCAGCTAATGGCATTAAGACTGAGAAGGAAAAATGTGCAGGTCTTTATTATTGCACCAGACAAAGGGCATGAATTTGCAAGAGCCTGTAATAATATCGGTGGGGCTTTTATACAGATTTCTCCAGCTTCTCCAAACTGTATCAACGTTATGGAAATACGTCCGACAGATAGGACTGCAAGTGAAATTTTGGATGGATATACAGTAGAGCGTTCTGAACTGGCAATGAAAATCCAAAGTTTACATATTTTCTTCAGTCTGCTGATCCCAGATTTGAGCCATGAAGAAAAACAGCTTTTAGATGAAGCATTAGTGATTACCTATGCAGAAAAGGGAATTACCCATGATAATCAAAGTTTAGAAGATTCTGATAATCCGGGACAATACAAAGATATGCCGATTTTAGGTGATTTACATGAAGTCTTATTAAGAAAGAGAGAATGTCGGAGGATGGCAAACATTCTCAATCGTTTGGTACATGGTTCGGCAGCAACATTCAATCAAAAAACAAATGTGGATTTATCAAATAAGTATGTTGTTCTGATATTCAGAGTTATCCGGGGATCTGTTGTTGGGAATGTTTAGTTGCACTGAATTTTGTATGGGCAAAGGCAAAAGAAGACAGAACTGTAGAAAAAGCAATCTTTGTGGATGAGGCTTGGAAATTGCTGGTGTCAAACGAATTGGCAGGAGAATATCTGCTGGAGATTTTCAAAGTAATTCGTGCTTACGGCGGTTCTGCAATCTGTGCAACACAGGACCTTGTAGATTTCTTTGCTCTAAAGGGCGGCAAGCTTGGCAGAGGTATTCTGAATAACTCAAAGACGAAAATCATTCTCAATATGGAACCTAGTGAAGCGGAGAATATAAGGAAGGAACTTGATTTATCAGAGGCAGAAGCAATGTCCATTGCAAGATTTGAAAGAGGAACCGGTCTGATTTCCACCAACAGTAATAATCTGATTGTAGATTTTAAGGCGAGCCAGTTGGAAAAAGACTTGATTACAACGGACAGAAAAGATTTGCAGGAACTAAAAGAACGTTTGCAGAAATATGGAAGACAGGCACATATAGGAAAGCGAATTTCATATATGGCAGTAGATTTATATGTACGTATTTAAAAGCGTCATTGTATGCGTCGTAAGATTGTTTATAAACGAGAACTATAACAATCTGTCATACAATACGCTTTTTATATGTCATTAAGATAACTATTATTATTTGGAAAGGATACGGGCATTATGGAAAATCAGAACAAACAGAGAGGTGTGGAACGGGAATTAAAAGAGTTGGTACAGAATATAAATGTGTGCTGGAGGGGCAGATATACGCCTATTTTGAAAAGGATGGAAGAGAAAGGTTTGTGGGGCGGGCATTGAAAACCCTGGAAAAGGACCGCATGATCTATACAAACAACGAAATAGGCGAATAGCGTCCAGTGAAGGTCGGCATAGAAACCTGAGAGAGATGGGACAAGTACCTGTTTGTGGGTGCTGCTTGATTTGATGGATCAAAAGAAGATTGAACAGCATTTTCTTGCATCCAAAGAAGAATATCCCATACGGATCGTATTTGTGGGAGACGGGGAAATCTTTGATATTCTGTATGTTGCACCAGAAGATATTGAATTGACAAATCAACTGTACGGAGAAAAAATCGATAATGGGATGTGGGCATGTTGTAGTAGTGGAGGAAGCGGAAAGCATCCCAAAGATTCAGGTTTCCGATGTGATTGGATATTGCACAGTAAAGGAGGATGGAGTGATGAATACTATCGAAAAGCCGTAGCCAGGATGATACATTTCAAAAGGTAAAGAGGCAGTTAGATGATGCACAGAAAGTAACCGCAGAGGTGGGAGAACTGATGGCAGAAGCAAGAAATATACTGACTTCTTATGCAAGATGTAAAACGGAAAACGGATATGAAAATTTTACGGATATGATACTGGAAGCATCGAAAAAAGGAGAACAACTGACGGAAAAATTAAGGCGTTTATCTCTGGAAGTTGTGCTGGATCAGGTGAAATATGAGAAGTATCAGTCAGAACTTGTGGCTGTACATGGAATTAAAATTGGCTATTGTGATGAAATTTTGGGGATTACAATGCCGGTTTTAATTCCGCATCGGAAAGAACAATATACCGATTATTTGTATAAGCCTTTGTATATTGCATTCAAGCAATGGTGTATCGAGCAGAATCAGGGAGCAAAAAAAGATACCGGAATATGAAAAATGTACGGTTTGTTTTGTGCATTTGTATAATCGGGATTTGCCGCTTGGACGGATCAGGGATCACGATAATTTTGAGGAAAAGCATGTCCTTGATGTGATTTCAAATTTCTTTCTTGTGTCAGACAGCGGCTTGCATGTAGACACGTATCATATTACACGAATGGCAGATAAAGATGGGACAGAAGTTTATATTATGGATACGGAAAATTTTCCCCGGTGGCTTCAAAGTATTTAAAATATAGTATCGAAAAACGTATCTGGTTTGAAAGTGCCTTTTTCGATAACAGGAAAATGTCAGAAAAGGTAGTAAAACAATCGTTTTTTCGGGAATCAGAAAGTAAAACTGTACCTAAGTGTTAATCAGATAGGGTATTGTTTTTGGAAAAGAGAAACGGTGGAGGGAGAAAGTTATATGCGCAAACAGGATATGTTACTTTTGCTGATTGCTGTTAGCGGAGAGATGCCGGCAGACCTTGCGGAACAGATTATCGGCTCTGTATCTTATACAGCGTCTGTCATTACCAGATTAAAACAAGAGGGTTATATCTCTGTGAGAAATAAAGCCGGATGGAAAGGATATGTACTGCGGGCAAAAGGTAAGCGATATGTTCTTTCACAATATGGTGAAGATACGGCGTTCTTTTTACAGGGTTCAGTGGAAACAAATCATGTAAAAACGGAGATTGAAAAACGTCTTCGTTTATACCGGATGAGCAAGGTATGGGTCTTTTTTTGGAAGACGGGTATTTCCATTTTCAGAAGTCAAAAACCGGAACTGTTTTGTTCTGCTTCTGAATTTGGGAGGGGGCAAACAGCATATTACGGAAGTTTGGAGTTTAAAGGTTTGACTGATGCCATTAAGGGGTCAAGAGCTTGTGGAATTATGCTGTCCGGGGAGTCCGGTTACATTGTTTACCATACGCTGGAACAGCGAATGCGCTGGGCGAAAAAAATGGAACGTACCATGCGCAGCTTTGTAGAAAGAGAAAGCATGAGAACGGGCGTATTGAAACGAATAGATGCAGTGATCATGGGAGATACATTGGAATTTCTTCTAGAACTTTTGAACAGCGACGGAGGTTTAAAGGGGAACCTGTTTCAAGTAGATGATATTTATGAGAATTATTATTATGTTCCAACAATCGAGCAGGCTAAAATACAGGCATTACTTTTAGCAGACCGGGAAAAACAAATCAGACTGTATCAGTTTTTATGTGGGATACTGGAAGAACAGAGAAATCAGGAATATCAGGTGAGTGTAGGTGTTGATCAAGCAGGGAATCCGGTTTATTTTTGCTATGAACTGGAAATGCGTCATTTGTTACGTGTGAAACAGGAACTAGGATGGAAAAAGCAAGGTACGATTCTCTGCTTATCTTATCAAAAAAACGTATTAGAAACTTATTTTGGAAAGGAGGTTGCATATCGTGAAATTTTGACAGAAAAAGTTTTGGATTATTTAGGAGGATTGTAACACTGTCCTTCATACAGTGAAGGAGGTGCGGGCATGAACAGTCCGTTTGAAACAGAGCAGTCTTACGGTGGATCAGATGAGTCGGCTTCAAATATCCGGAAATGTGATTCCCGTCAGTTGGTATAAGACGATTCGGAAACCCACAGGGAAACCAAATTTGAATGCGATTATCATATTGGCAGATATTGTGTACTGGTACCGGGCGGTGGAAATCCGAGATGAAATGACCGGACAGTTAATCGGACTAAGGAAAAAATTCCACGCAGATTTGTTGCAGCGCAGTTATCAGCAGCTTGCGGATCAATTTGGGATTACCAAGCGTGATGCTACGAATGCAGTTGTAGAACTTGAAAAGCTGGGTGTTGTGCGCAGGGTATTCCGAACACTTGATGTTAAAGGACAAACTGTGTCCAATGTATTATTTTTGGATTTGAACGTAACAGTTTTAGGAGCATCTGACGTATCCGAAAGAAGCTGAAACAGGGACACCAGAGGCAAGAGGCAGGTGTCCTCCGGATACCGTCTCACCGAAATCGGGGAGGGGTGTCACCGAAATAAGTGAGAGGGTATCCCCGGAATTTGTGGGAGGTGGCACGAAAACCAGTGAAACATATACAGAGAGTACAGCAAAAGATTACCGTACAAAAGATTTCTATCAGTCTTATCAGTATGTGGAAGATATGGTAAAGGCGCAGATTGATTATGAGGCATTGAAAAATGATAATCCATACGATGAAAGAATCGATGAACTGCTTGGTATTATGGTGGAGGTACTGACTTCCAGTTCTAAGACTATCCGCGTAAACAGGGAGGAAAAACCAGTGCAGGTGGTAAAGGAACAGTTTCAGAAAATTACAAAAAATCATATAGAGTTTGTATTACACAATATGGATGAGAGCCATACAAAGGCTCGTAATATTCGTGCACTTCTCGTGACTGCCCTTTATAACTCCATACATACTATCTCGACGTATTATGGGAATCTTGTACAATATCATATGGCAACAGATATTTATACAGCAAAGGAGGTGGAAGAATAAACCGGAAAGGTGTTACAGTTTTAAAAATCATAGCATTGGCAGGCGCATTTGTGATTCTTGCATTGTACGTGGGTGGATTCATGGAACAGTTATTTATGGAATCAGCAGTACGTTTAGCACCGATTGATACTATCCGTCATGGAATTTCTTCAGTGGCAGGGATTCAGTGTTCCATAGTCGCTTTTATCTTATTTGGGGCAGTTGCAGGACTGATTGTCTGGAGAGGATCGGGAAAAGAAGCTTACGATGAACGTAATTTTGAAGTTTCCAGCAAAGGAACTTACGGCACCGCAGGATTTATGGATGAAGAGGAACGTGCACAGGTTTTACAATCCGAGAAAAGTTTTGAAAAAGTAGACGGTGTGATATTTGGAAGAAATCTACAGGATGAAAAAATCATAAGTCTTCCGGTGGAGTCCAGACTAAATAGGAATTTTGCAGTCTGTGGGTCACAGGGAAGTATGAAATCGCGAGCTTTTGCACGAGTAATGGCATTGCAATGTATCAGAAGGGGAGAGAGCGTATATCTGACAGATCCCAAGTCAGAATTATACGAAGATTTATCGTTCTACTTCCGGGAATCCGGTTATACGGTGAAACAGTTAAATCTCATTCAGTTAGAACATTCTGATGCATGGAATTGCTTGGGAGAAATTGACGACGGCAGTTTGATTGATGTTTTTTGTGATGTGGTGATTCGTAATACAACAGACAAATTCGATCATTTTTATGATAATACAGAGATGGATCTGTTAAAAGCTTTGTGTCTTTATGTGTTTCATGAGTATCCACCAGAAAAGAGAACTTTTCCTGAAGCATATAAATTGTTGATTAACAAGAGTGTAGATATGCTGGATGCCATTTTTGATAGATTACCGACTCATCATCCCGCGCGAGGTCCATATCAATTGTTTGCCAAAGCCGAGAAGGTAAAGGGAAATGCAGTTTTAGGACTTGGAACAAGATTACAGATTATGCAGAACAAATTAGTGCAGCAGATTACCAGTCATGATGAAATTGATTTGTCGTTGCCGGGAAGAGAAAAATGTGCATATTTTTGTATTACATCCGATCAGGACAGTACCTTTGATATGTTAGCCACATTGTTTACATCATTTTTAAGTATTAAATTAGTGCGTTATGCTGACCGTACAAAAGAACGCCGTCTACCTGTGCCAGTACAATTTATTTTGGATGAATTTCCGAATCTGGGTGTTGTACCGGATTTTAAAAAGAAACTGGCAACTGCCAGAAGCAGGGGAATCGGTATGAGTATTCTGTTTCAAAATATTCCGCAGCTACAGAACCGGTATCCAGATAATCAGTGGGAAGAAATTTTAGGAGGCTGTGATTTTTCTATCTTTTTAGGCTGCAATGATATGACAACAGCATCCTATTACAGTGACAGAACAGGAGAAATCACTGTGTCGGTATCTTCCATACGAAAAAGTTATTATACCATACGTGCAACGGATTATGTGCCGGAGTATACGGAATCTACATCACTTGGAAAGAGAATGCTTCTTCTTCCAGATGAAATTTTGCGTTTTCCACTTGATCAGGGTTTTGATTATCCGTGGACAAAAGTATGCCGTTTTCGGAAAATGGATTATTTGGAGCATCCGGATTCACAATATATGAAACTGGAAAAGGTAGAGGAACATATCCCAGAATGGTTTAACGACTGGAAACAGGAGAAACAGAATTTCAAAATTTATGCGGAGAAAGAACCTGATTTACCGGATAAAAAAGAAGGCGGAACAGAAGCAGGGAATCCACTTACGTTAGATACGGAGATAAAAAAGACCGAAAAACAAGCCAACACAAAAACGAGCGAACAACAGGAAGAAAAGCGAATCATGAAAGTGGAAGAACTGTTTGCATTTGAAACATCTGATGGAAAGGAGGGTTAGGTTGGAGAACTCCTTGTGAAATATGGATTTTAAAAATATTGGAACTGGAGTTTGGAATATATTTGAAAGAGCAGGAAACAGAAAAAATAGAACTTGCAGAGAAGTGTATTGAAATTTATGACAGCGTGGAAGAATTCTATAAAGCAACAGGATGGAAACGTGATAATCCGGAATCGGCAAATCTGGAATATCTTTTGCAACACAGGATATTGGTTGAAATACAGGGGAAAATGTGGTATTTTTCCAGAATCCGGTATGATGACGGACTAAAAGAGTTAGTGAAATAAAATTGCACCTAATATGCGACTGTATTGCAACGGTGCTGAAATTGACATCCGATTATAGTCCGTTTAAAATAGTATCTGTAAAATAATGACAGGGCATAAGAAGCAGCCAGACGGCTGTTTTTTTGTGCCCTTTTTTTCAACTGAATGGAGGTTTACGATGGCAGAATTAAAGAGAGCAGGCAACAAGATGGAAGATCAGGGAATTCCAAGGGCAGCATTGTCAGAAGGTGTTTTAACGATTGATGTAGATTCCCATGTAGAAACTATGGAAGAACAGGAGGATGCCAGATGGCATCAGCTTTTAAACGCACACAGAACAAAGAAAATCCTGACCGGGCAATTGGGAGGAATAGAACGGTTGGATAGTGGATGGGTAGTTGCAATTACCTATTACAATGGATTTCGTATTTTGATCCCTATGGATGAAATGATGATCAATCTTATGGGAGATGGAAGAGAAAATTCCGATACTTTAAACCGACAGACAAGAATTGCCAATAATATGCTCGGCAGCGATATTGATTTTATTATCCGCGATCTGGATGAACAGAGCAGAAGCGTGGTTGCGTCAAGAAAAGATGCCATGCTGAAAAAACGGCAGATGTTTTATCTGAATGAAAATGAAGAGGAAAAACCAATGCTGTATCCGGGAAGGGTTGTGGAAGCACGCGTGATAGCTGTTGCGCCGAAGGTTGTCCGTTTAGAAGTGTTTGGGGTGGAAGTTTCTGTGCGGGCAAGGGATATGGCCTGGGAGTGGATGGTAGATGCCGGCGAAAAATTCCAGGTAGGCGATCTTACTCTTGTAATGGTAAATAAGATCAATATCCGGTCGTTAGAGGAAATAGATATTTCCGTAGATGCAAAAGGTGCAACTGCAAACACGAACAAAGATAACCTTAAGCGATGCGTACGTCAAGGCAAATATGTAGGAATCATTACAGATATTTACAAAGGAACGTATTTTATCCGGCTCAATATTGGTGTGAATGCAGTTGCACATTCCTGTAATATGAAAAGTCTTCCCTCTAAACGTGACGAAGTTGGATTTGTAGTTACCAGAATTAACGATAAATTTGAGGTGGCAGAAGGAATCATCACCCGTATGATTAAGCGTGCTGTATAAAAAAGAAAAAGGGTACTGTTGACTCACAGAAATCAGATTGTTTACAATACCTGCAAAACAAAAGAGACATTTGACAGGAGGCGTTGCTGATGAAAAAGAAAAAACAGAAACCGGGGCATCTCTATATTGTACGGCAGGATGGCGCGCATCCGGCATCTTATGTATAGCAGTAACAATCTGGATTCAGAAAGTTATCTCTATGTGTGTATGATGATGTGATGCGTATGTGGGAGCACATAAAATCACTTTTGCCGAAAGGGGAACTGGCAGATGGTCAGCTTCGCAATAAGCGAATTTTAGCGCATCGAGCATTAAACACACTCTTGAAGGAGGGCGGGATGACACGAAAAAGTGCATATATCTGGCTGCAAAACAAATTGTGCCTTCAGAAAAAGGATATGCATATTGCAAAGTTCTCCCTGTATTACTGTGAGGAAACAATTCGGGTATGTAATGAATTGATTGAATGGCATCAGAAAGGAAGGGGAATGACATGCGTTTAAAGGCAAAGAGAAGATGACATTTATAAACTAATGGATCAAAGAGATTGGTATCTGGCTGCAGCAGGTGGCTGTGGAATTGTAGGCATCCTTCTACTTTTCTTTACCTTACAGGGATATGTGAGTTGGGAAATCCTGTATTTTCTGGTAGTCCTTTTGGTAGGAATCAGTCTTTTACTGTACCATATATGGAAAATCAGTAAGCGGATTGTAGAAGCTAAGTGGTGTTATATGGAATTGGATGAAGATTCTCTGGCAGTATACCAGCCGGAGGAAAACGGGCAATATGAAGCCTGCCGCATTTTCTATCAGGAAATTGAAAAAATCGTAGAGGGAAGCAGAAAAGGAATACCGGAGTTTTATGTGGTATTAAAAGACGATGAAGAACGGAAAAGTTTTATTTTGCTGAATGAGGAAGAACAGATGCGGAAGATTTTTCAAGTCAGATCGTTGGGATACCAGCATGAGGAATTCAAAGCGTTCTACCGGAAACTCCGATGGGAGGTTCCAGGTAAAGTGCAAATAATCGGTACAAAATATCAGACCGTATGGGATATGAAAGCATCGCATAAAGGATGGTTGTTTTTAGGCTGTTCGGGAGCTGTATATTTACTTTTAAAAGCCGGTTTTATTTTTGGAATTTTGTAAGGAGGGCGACAAAATGAGATGGTATACAGCAGTGGGCGTAAAGATGGACCAGCCGGGAGGCTCATTCTGCGTTCAGGTTGGGGCGGAGAAAAAAATTTTATCCGGTATGGAAATTTATATTTGGAATGCATTACTTTGGTCATTTGTGGAAGAAACGCAAATTTATGAAAGGATGGTACAGTTGTTAAAAGCAGTTTTTCCTGGGAAAAATATAGAGGAGAAAACAGGAAAAGATGAATTTGATTTCTGCTTTCGGCGGCTGTCCGGACGTGGGCTCATTGCATTTCATGATTGTGATACGCTGAAAGAAGCGGCAGAACATCTGTTAAAAAATGCAATAGTCGTAAGAGTTATGAGAAATGGCGGAGAACGGTTTTTGATGTTTTGTGAGAGTTTTTCATGCGGTACCCCATTTTTAAAAGCAATCAGAGTGTTCCGAAAAGAACCCCTGGAACGGACATATCAGGAATTTCTCCTTGAGATACAACACTGTGGAGAGGTGAGACAGTATTTGGAGAAAGCAGAGCAGCCGGATAAAATACTGGAGATTATACATCTTTTATATCAAAAGAAAATATTATTCATCCGTTCGGTAAAGGAGGAAATGATTGAAGCATAAGAAAAAAACAAATAGATGTGAGAGGATCATCACATACATCCAGCGCAATGGAAGGTGCATTTCGTCTGTTCCAAGGCGTACTTGCAGACAGGGCATTGAAAATAGGTGCCCTGTCTTTTCTTATCCTTTTTCTTGGAAGTTATATAGGAAGGCAGAATGATTCTTTGAATTTTATTATCTGGTCTATCATCCTATGGATGTTTGGAATCGGATATTCGTATCATCGCTTCGCGCTACGATGTGGGAAAAAAGATTATGAGACAATAGAAGGAACGGTCTGTGAGGATTAAAGGGAAACGTATTCCCGGACGGGTATATAAAGTGGTAGTCTGCCTTTCTGATGGAAAACAGACGATATTTGATGATGGATAAGAGGCAGCGGTTTAAATTGGTAAAAGTACCGTTTCTATTTTAATAAAAAAACACAGGGAGTTCTTTTTGGAATTCAGAAATTAGACGCTGCTTTAAATCGTAGGATCTTATTA
>SCPN01001092.1_pt1 | contig 21617 bp, 33 predicted proteins | sample 6106831 | NCBI WGS metagenome assembly SCPN01 (sample SAMN10720447, study PRJNA508395) | human gut metagenome | isolation source: Participant 1, 0 month
AAGTCAAAAGCGCCAAAATTGACTATGCATACGAGCTAAGAGTCGACAATTGTGGCGCCAGAGAAAATGTGAGATACGATGAGCGGCCAAGGCTTTTAAGCCAGGGTAGGTTAAAAGAACCTCTAAACTTGTCCGAGCCGCCGGATCATTTTTCTTTACAATATCAATACTTTCTTTCCACCACCCCATATAGGTCACTCCTTATATCATTATTGTTATTATTGTTTGCTGTGGACTATTATTCTTTAAAGTGGGAAGCTACGAACACTAGGTCTACTCGCTATCCCCTTCAAAATAAGCCCAATCGACTAACTCAGGATGCTCATCAAAAGGATTGATGACAACACCTTGAACCTTGTCCAACTCATTTTCGCCACTTGAAGGCTGGTAAATTTCTGCCAATGGCCACTGTAAAATCGTCCCATAGCCGCCGGAAAGGTGAACAAAGTCTCTCCGTTATTACCATTTAGCAAAGCTCGTCAAGTTCGTAAACACAGGCACATAGCTCTGCCCCTCTGCATTCGACATAGTCGCAAAGAAACGGTCATCCTGGCCATCTTCCTCGCGCTTGTGAACAAGGCTGGAACAAGATAAATCTTATCTTTAGGATCTGCCTTTTGATTTTTCCTCACCCAGAAGATTATTAAGAGTCTGAGTAAAATAGTTGATGAATTGAATTAATTCACTGCTTGCAAAAAGAGTGGTGTTCGAGAAATCACCCTCCTCTTTTAAGATTGAAAGCAAGACCAAAAAGCTCTGCCTGAACAAGTTGTGTTAAGAACATCTAAGCTCGAACGTTCTACCCAAGTTTGTTCTCGAGCACTCTCTTGAGTAGCTTTGAAAGATTGTAGGTCCTGTTCATTGGTGAAGACAGGAACAACCTTCTTTCCCTTCTACTTCAACTGCGTAGAGGTCTTGGGCAGCCAATACGGGAGTACGTTGTAGGTGATTAACCAAAGCCAGACTAGTCAAAAAATGGTCTGGTTCCGTTAAAAACTCTCTCAAGAGTTTCATCAAAAGCTTGCAATTCTTGATTTTCTGTCATTCTTCTGTCTGTTCTTTCGTTTCTGATTCATCACTTTTTTTCGGTGCTTCCATACTTTCACTATGATGGTCTGGTTTATGATGAGAACAACAGCAGTGACGATGCTCTTCTCCATTTTCCCCGTCCTCATTTTTTTCAGGTTTAGGAAGCAAGGTTTTGATTGAAGCATCAACACGTCCTTTTTCATCGATTTTGATAATCTTAACAGTTACCATACCCCCAACCTTAACCACATCTTCGACATGCTCAGTACGTTCCCAAGCTAGTTCTGAGATGTGGACTAAGGCATCAGTCTTATTGAAAAGGTGGACGAAGGCACCGAACTTTTCAATACGCACAACGGGTACAGTGTAGACTTCGCCAACCTTAGCTTCACGTACAAGATCAGAGATGATTGTTTTAGCACGGTTAATAGCATCCTGATCACTAGAGAAAATCTGAACAAGACCTTCTTCATCAATATCAATAGTGACACCAGTCTCAGCGATAATCTTGTCAATAGTTTCGCCACCTTTACCAATGACAACCTTGATCTTGTCAACAGGAATCTGAATACTGTCAATCTTAGGAGCTGTTGGTGCCAATTCTGGACGTGGCTCAGCGATTGCTGACTCAATAACATCAAGAATTTCAAAACGAGCTACCTTTGCCTGAGCCAAAGCCTCTCGAGAATGGCAGGTGTAATACCTGAAATCTTAATATCCATCTGAAGAGCTGTAATTCCTTGACGTGTACCAGCTACCTTAAAGTCCATATCTCCAAAATGATCTTCCAAACCTTGAATATCAGTTAGGACAGTGTAGTTAGTACCATCTGAGATAAGTCCCATGGCAATTCCCTGCAACAGGTGCCTTAATCGGTACACCACCGGCCATAAGAGCCAAGGTTCCTGCACAAATAGAAGCTTGTGATGAAGAACCATTTGACTCCAAGACTTCTGCTACCAAACGGATAGCATAAGGGAACTCTTCAACACTTGGGAGAACCTGAGCAAGGGCACGTTCACCCAAGGCTCCGTGACCAATCTCACGTCGACCGGTGCACCGTAACGCCCTGTCTCACCCACTGAATACTGAGGGAAATTATAGTGGTGAAGGAAACGTTTCTTATACTCTGGATCCAAACCATCAACGAGTTGTGTATCACTCACATAGGGGCAAAGTCAAGACTGATAAGGCCTGGGTTTGCCCACGTGTAAAGAGACCTGATCCATGAACCTTTGGCAGAAAGTCAATCTCTGCGTCCAAAGGACGGATTTCATCCACACGACGGCCATCTGGACGAACCTTATCCTCGGTAATGAGACGGCGCACTTCAGCATGTTCCATCTGCTCAAGGATTTCTGCCACATCACGCAGAATGGTTTCCTTATCCTCATCTTCCACAAAGCGTTCTTGATAAGAAGAGAGGACCTCTTCTTTTACAGCCTGGGTTGCTGCTTCACGCGCCAGTTTTTCTTCCACCTGAACAGCCTTAGCTAACTGATCATAATAAGCTGCTTCGATTTCGGCTTTCAAATCAGCATCCACTTGGAACAGTTCAACCTCAGCCTTTTCCTTACCAACAGCTGCAACGATATAATTTTGGAAATCAACCAACTCTTGAATAGCCTCATGTCCCTTCAAGAGTGCTTGCAACATAATATCCTCAGACAATTCCTGGGCACCTGACTCTACCATATTGATAGCTTCCTTGGTACCTGCCACTGTCAAATCTAAAAGTGAAACTTCCTTATCCGCTGCACTTGGGTTGATGATGAAATCTTCTGCAGCATAGGCCACTTGAACCCCAGCAATCGGACCATTGAAAGGAATATCAGAGATAGAAAGAGCTAAAGAACTCCCAAACATAGCCGCCATCGGAGCACTAGCATTCTCATCATAAGAGAGAGGACGGTGTTAATGACTTGAACTTCGTTACGAAAGCCCTCCGCAAACATAGGACGAATAGGACGGTCAATGAGGCGAGCAGTCAAAGTGGCATCTGTTGAAGGGCGACCCTCACGCTTGTTAAAGCCCCCCGGGAACTTGCCAGCTGCATACATTTTTTCCTCATAATTAACCTGTAAAGGAAAGAAATCTGCCGTTGCCATCTTTTTAGACATAACAGCTGTTGATAATACCGTTGTATCTCCATAACGTACTACAACGGCACCATTAGCCTGCTTGGCTACCTGCCCAACTTCAACGACAAGCGGGCGTCCTGCAAAGGTCATCTCAAAAGTTTGTTTAGCCATGTTTGATCCCTCTTTTTATCCATGACCAGCCCTCAAAAACGAACCGGTCAACTTTATGTCATTCATTTGATATAACTTTCATTTTACCATAATATAGTCGAAAATGGCAGAGCTTCGGCATAAGTTGCGCTCCAAGCTTTTCTCGATTTCAGATATTTAAGTCGTTTTGTGATATAATGAACACTTATGAGAGACAAAGGAATGACTATGAAAAAATTACTACACATCATTATGATTGCCTTAATCTTACTAGGCCTAGTAACACCTGCTCTAGCACAAGAACAGACAGATTCCTTCAATGTTTCTGCAAAACATGCGATCGCTATCGAAACCACTACAGGAAAAGTGCTCTATGAAAAGGATGCTACAACTCCTGATGGTGTTGCTTCAATGACTAAAATCCTAACAGCCTACATGGTCTATAAAGCAGTTGACCAAGGAAAAATTACCTGGGACACTGAAGTCGATATCTCAGACTACCCTTTCAACTTAACAGTTGATTCAGAAGTTTCAAATGTCCCACTAGACTCCCGAAAATATACTGTCAAACAACTCTTAGATGCCACCCTCATTAGTAGTGCCAACAGTGCAGCAATTGCTCTAGCTGAAAAAATCTCAGGATCAGAGAGTGCCTTTGTTGACACTATGACAGCCCAACTTAAAGAATGGGGTATTACAGATGCTAAATTATTTAACGCTTCTGGCCTAAACAATAAATACCTTGGAGATAACCGTTATCCTGGCTCTAAACCAGATGACGAAAATACCATGAGTGCTCTAGATGTTGCCATTATTGCAGACCACCTCATCAAAGACTATCCCCAGGTACTTGAAATCACCAAGCAAACCGAAACTGATTTCGAAGGTGACAACAAATTAACGACGCACAACTACATGTTAGAAGGGCAAGACAACTACCGTGAAGGGCGTTGATGGACTCAAGACTGGAACAACTGAACTAGCTGGGGCATCCTTCGTAGCCCACTCCAATGAAAATGGCATGAGCTTGATTACAGTCGTTATGAATGCGTACAATGGTGGGGACGATGAATCTGCACGTTTCACAGCCACAAATGAGTTGCTAGATTATGTGACACAAAACTGGGAAATCAAAACCCTCAACACCAAGGGACAAATCGTCAAGAAAAATGATATTAAGGTAGCCGATGGAGACAGACAAACCATCTCTGCTAAACTCGAGTCAGATCTTACAGTCGTCCAAAAAATAAATAGCCGAAATGATTCAGTAAAAATCCAAGCCAAAACCGTGACAGCTCCTATCAAAAAAGGAGATACCATTGGAACAGCAATCTATGATGATAAAGATCTCGTAGGAACAAGTTATATTTCTGATCCACCTCAAGTTGATGTCACAGCCAACCAGTCCATTAAGAAAAGTTTCTTCTTAAAAGTTTGGTGGAACCATATCGTTAATTTCTTTACAGGAAACAAGTAAACACAAAACTATCTTTTAATATCAAAAGATAGTTTTTATTTGCTTTGAAAATCGTGGTATAATCGTAAAAGCTCCTTCTCAACACCTTAAGTTCCTCTCAAAATGTGGTATAATAAATATCCAAAACACATGAAGGAACAAACCATGAAAAAACTGATTACGCTTATGATGACCTTCTTACTCTGTCAGGAAGCGTAGCCCCTGCTTTTGCAGCAGATAAGAAAAAAGGATATGATGCCGCAGCCAAACATGCCATCGCTGTCGAAGCTACTACCGGTAAAATTTTATACGAAAAAGATGCAACTACCTCTACGGGGATTGGCTCTATTACCAAGCTTCTAACAGCCTATATGGTTTATAAAGCGGTAGATCAGGGAGACCTCAAGTGGAACAGCAAAGTTGACATTTCTGACTACCCCTTTGAACTAACTGTCAGTACCGGAGTATCTAATATTCCACTAGACGCCCGCAAATACACTGTCAAACAGCTCCTCGACGCAACTCTTATTTGCCAGTGCCAACAGTGCAGCCATTGCCCTAGCCGAGGAAATCGGAGGCACTGAGAGTAAGTTTGTCGATATGATGAAAGCCCAACTTAAAGATTGGGGTATCACTGATGCCAAGATTGTCAATGCCTCTGGTCTTAATAATTCCTACTTAGGTGATAATATTTATCCAGGTTCTAAATCAGACGAAGAAAACACCATGAGTGCCAAGGGTGTTGCTATCATTGCACAACATGTGATTAAAGAATATCCCGAAATCCTCGACATCACTAAAAAGACAGAAGCTAATTTTGATGGTGTCAATAAACTCAAAACCTTTAACTATATGCTTAAGGGACAGCCTAGTTACCGCAAGGGAGTTGATGGGCTCCAAACGGGTACCACTGATTTGGCCGGAGCCTCCTTTGTAGCCCATTCAAATGAAAGTGGGATGAGTATTATCACAGTCATCATAAATGCTGAGCACACCGATACGGATGACTATGCCTGTTTACCGCAACCAATGAACTCCTTAATTACGTGGTCTACCATTGGGAAAGTAAGACTATTGCTAAGAAAAGACAAGCCATCAGCAAAAGCCAAGTAGATGTCCTTGATGGGAAATCCAAGCAAGTCACTGCTGTTGCTAAGTCTGACTTTAATATCATCCTAAAAATAGATGCTAACAATAGTAAACATATTAAAGTCACTACCAACCAGATTCAATCCCTGTCAAGTCAGGAGACAAGGTGGGAACAGCCACCTTTGAAGATAGGACTCTTGTAGGAGAAGGTTACTTGCCTAACCAAGGTATGCCTAGCATGGAACTGGTTGCTGGTAAAGAAGTTAAGAAAAGCTTCTTCCTCAAGGTTTGGTGGAATCACTTTGTCACCTTTGTCAACGAGAAACTCTAATACTACAGTCGAGCGTGGCTCGGCTTTTTTTACGCCTGCTTTACGGAAAGGTTGACTCTATCTTGACTCTTATCGACACAAAAAGACAGATTATGGGTATAATCTGTCTTTGATGTTTAATATTTACACTACTGTAAAGGTTAATTTATCTTTCGAGCAGCCGATTTTAAGAGTTTGTCCACTAACTACTTGACCACCTAGTAAGAGCTCAGATAACTTGTCCTCCACTTGAGTTTGAATCGTGCGACGTAATGGACGAGCACCCATCTCAACATCATAGCCATCTTTAGCTAAATGCTTAAGAGCAGCTGGTTGGAATTTTAAGCTTATACCTTTATCGGCTAGAGCTGAAATTAATGGTTTAACCATAATCTTGACAATCTCACGAAGTTGCTCTTCCTCTAGACTATGGAAGACAACCTTCTCATCAATACGGTTGATAAACTCTGGACGATAGGCCTTCTTAAGTTCTTCCATGATACGTGACTGCATTGCTTGGTGATTATGAGAAATGTCTTGGGCACCAAATCCAATAGTCTTATCATCACGAAGAGCAGTCGCTCCCAAGTTCGAAGTCATAATGATGATAGTGTTTGAAAAATCAACCTTACGACCACGGCTATCTGTCAAGACACCATCATCCAAAACCTGTAAGAGGATGTTGAAAATATCTGGGTGAGCCTTTTCCACCTCGTCAAAGAGGAGAACTGAGTAAGGCTTATTGCGAACTTTCTCTGTTAATTCACCACCCTCATCATATCCAACATAACCCTGGAGGAGCACCATTAAGGCGGCTAGCCGCAAATTTTTCCATGTATTCTGACATGTCAAAGCGAAGCAAAGCTGACTCATCATCAAAGAGAACTTCCGCCAAAGCCTTGGCCAACTCTGTCTTACCAACACCAGTAGGTCCAAGGAACATGAAGGAACCAATCGGACGTTTTCCAGTACGAATACCTGACTGGTTACGACGAATAGCACGACTAATCGCTGAAACTGCTTCATCTTGACCAATAACACGTTTATGAAGCTCTGCTTCCAGATTCAAGTAACGCTTGCTATCTGCCTGAGTCATCTTCTCAACAGGAATACCTGATAGACGACTAAGGGTTTGCATAATCTGATCTGCATCTACCAAAGCAGGTTTAGGAAATTTTGCCTTTTGGTTAGCCTTATACTGTTTAACAGCAGCCCCAATATCCCCAGATAGAAGCGCTTCATCCAAAGGCGTTATCTCACGTTTGGCTTCTTTTTTGATACGACCTTGAACAGTTGCACTCGCTTCATCTAAAAGATCAATGGCAGAGTCAGGCAAGTTTTTACTCGTCAAATAACGGTGGGCTGCCTTGACTGCTGTCTCAACCGCCTCATCAGTAATCGTTACACGATGATAGTCTTCATAAGACGAACGCAAACCATTTAAAATATCGATTGCTTCAGATACACTTGGCTCCTCAATTGTAATCTTAGCAAAACGGCGAGAAAGAGCTGCATCTTTCTCAATATGCTTCTGGTACTCAGCTTGAGTAGTTGCTCCAACCATATGAAGTGTCCCGCGCGCAAGGGCCGGTTTCAAAATATTCGCCGCATCTAAGGTGCTATCAATACCTGAACCAGAACCAATAATCGTATGCAATTCGTCAATAAAAAGAATGATTTTTCCATCAGCTTCAATCTCATCAATGATCTGATTCATACGTTCTTCGAAATCGCCACGGAAACGTGTTCCTGCAACCACACTCATCATATCAAGCTCTAAGATACGCATATCAGCCAACTCAAAAGGTACTTCGCCTGAAGCAATACGCTGTGCTAAGCCAAGCGCAAGTGCCGTCTTACCAACACCTGCTTCACCCACAAGAACTGGGTTATTCTTCGTTTTACGACTCAAAACCTGAATCATGCGTGAAATTTCTTTATCGCGTCCAATAACGGGATCAAGATTTCCTGACTCCGCTAATGCAGTTAAGTCTTTGGTATAATCTGCCAGTTCACCAGTAGATGATTGAGGAGGTTGCATCATATTGGCAAAATTCCCAGATGCTTTTGATTTTTTAGGCTTACGAAGGTCATGAATGGCCTTCAAATCTTGCTTACTAAGACCTGCGTAACGCTCCAAAGAACGTCGTAAATCGATAATACGAGGCTTATCGCTGTCATCCTTATATTGAAAACCAGCAACTTCAAGGAGACGACAAACCATCAAATCCTTATGAAGAAGGAAGGCCATCAATACATGTTCAGACCCTACCTCTACAGCACCAGTCACACTAGCAATTCCCTCTGCCTCTTGCAACATAACCTCTAAAGCATGTGACTGTGCACGTAAATCGATAATATCTGATTCAGACAAGTCTTTTGGACTTTTCTCCATCGCTAGTACAGCAGCGGTCTCAATCTCTTCCGCACGAATACGGTCCTCAAAATCAGTAAATGTTAGGTAGGCTACAGATCCCTGGAACCTCAACCATAGCCAGAAGCACATGCCAAGTCTCCAAGAAAGGACTTCCAAAACGCTCTGCCTCAAGCTGAGCACGATGGAAAATGGCCTGCATTTTTCTTGAATATGTCGTCATCTAATTTCCTTTTCTATCCAATCTAAGTAATAGCGAGCGTAGAATACGCGAACGAATAGTAGCCGCATCTTCGCCTAAAACATCATCACTAGCAGTTGCTAAAATCAAATTTCCCTCACGTTCAGTAATGATTTTTTCATCAAAAAGCAACTGAATCAAGTCTGTAAATACCTGTTCGCTGAGCTGATCTGCCAAGTTCTGCAGCAAATCATTAATCATGTGGTGCTTGTCGGAGAATCTGACCTTGACGATACGAATATAACCGCCACCTCCACGTTTACTCTCAACAATATAACCACGACTCTCTGTAAAACGAGTCTTAATAACATAGTTAATCTGACTCGGTACAACTTGAAAAGTATCTGCTAAGTTCGAGCGTTGAATCTCAGCAATTCCAGACTGGCCCAGCAATTCTTTAATATATTCTTCTATACTATCTGATGTATTTCTTGCCATCTTAATTCCTCCAGTCTAATTTGACTATAACTGACTATTATTATACCAAAAATGTCAGCTCATGGGAAACTATACCTTCAAAAAGCTTTTTAAAGTTGTCATTAGAGACCATATAAGATACAATAAATAAGACTAAAAATAGTAGGTTTCTCAATTTTTTTACTGAAATATCCTGAACACCACGATAAAACTCACATTCCTTGAATTTTATCTCTTATTTTATTTCCCTATGAAAGGTTACTCATGAAATACATCATTGCACTCTTAATCTCTATGACTCCCCTTGTTGAACTCCGCGGAGCAGTTCCTGTTGCTATCGCCTCAGGTATTCCTTGGTGGCAAGCCCTAATTCTTTGTGTCATTGGGAACATGCTTCCAGTTCCAATTATCTTCTTCTTCGCCCGCCGTGTTCTCAAGTGGGGTGCTGACAAACCTCTTATCGGTGGTTTCTTTACCTGGTGTCTAAAAAAAGGCCATAGTGGGGGTCAAAAGCTTGAAAAAGCTGCTGGAGACAAGGGTATCTTCTGGGCCCTTCTGCTCTTTGTAGGAATTCCACTTCCAGGAACAGGAGCTTGGACTGGTACCCTAGCAGCATCTATCCTAGATTGGGACTTTAAACGTAGTGTTATTGCTGTTATGCTTGGGGTTATCCTTGCAGGTATCATCATGGGAACACTCTCTCTTCTATTTGGAGTAGACACTCTTGCTCATTAATAGAAATGTTTAGACATCTGGAGAAATGCTCAGATGTTTTCTAATTACAACAAAAAAGAAGTTACGATTGATTCACGTAACTTCTTTTCTTTTTATCTAGCAACTAGAATTAGTTGTTAAGAGCTGCTGCCATTGTAGCTGCAACTTCTGATTCAAAGTCGTTAGATGCTTTTTCGATACCTTCACCAACTTCAAAGCGAACGAATTCTACTACTGAAGCGTTTACTGATTCAAGGTAAGCTTCAACTGTTTTGCTGTCGTCCATGATGTAAACTTGAGCAAGAAGTGTGTATGCTTGGTCAACTTTAGTGTTGTCAAGCAAGAAGCGGTCCATTTTACCTGGGATGATTTTATCCCAGATTTTTTCTGGTTTACCTTCAGCAGCCAACTCAGCTTTGATATCTTCTTCAGCTTGAGCGATAACTTCATCAGTCAATTGAGCTTTAGAACCATATTTAAGGTGTGGAAGAGCTGGTTTGTTAACCATAGCGCGGCTTTCGTTATCTTGATCGATAGCGTGGTTAAGTTGTGCCAATTCATCTTTAACAAATTGTTCGTCCAATTCAGTGTATGAAAGAACAGTTGGTTTCATCGCTGCGATGTGCATTGAGATTTGTTTTGCAAGAGCGTCATCTCCACCTTCGATAACTGAAACAACACCGATACGTCCACCGTTGTGTTGGTAAGCTCCGAAGTGTTGCGCATCAGTTTTCTCAACAACTGCAAAACGACGGAATGAAATTCTTTTCACCGATAGTAGCTGTAGCAGTTACGTATGCAGCTTCAAGAGTTTCACCTGAAGGCATAGTCAATGCAAGTGCTTCTTCGTTGTTAGCTGGTTTACCTTCAGCAATTACTTTAGCTGTTTCGTTTACCAACTCAACGAATTGAGCGTTTCTTCGCAACGAAGTCAGTTTCAGCATTAACTTCAACAACTGCTGCAACGTTACCGTTAACGTAAACACCAGTCAAACCTTCAGCTGCAACACGGTCAGCTTTCTTAGCTGCTTTAGCCATACCTTTTTCGCGAAGCAATTCGATCGCTTTTTCGATATCACCTTCAACTTCAACCAATGCTTTTTTTTAGCGTCCATGACACCAGCACCAGATTTTTCACGCAATTCTTTAACAAGTTTAGCTGTAATTTCTGCCATTTTGTTTTTCTCCAAATTTATTTTATCAAACTAAGGGGCAGGGCTGAGCCCCGCCCCTTAGGTGTTTGTCGTATCTTTAGTGGGCATCGAGCCCAAACCAATCTTAAAGATTAGTTGTTGTCACCTTCGACAACTTCAACGATTTCTTCGATTGAATCAGCTGCAGCTGCTTCTTGGAAATCTGCAGAAGCATCTTCACCTTGGTTACCTTCGATGATAGCATCAGCCATTTTTGAAGTGATCAATTTAACGGCACGGATAGCGTCATCGTTAGCTGGGATGATTACATCGATCTCATCTGGATCAGCGTTTGTATCAACCATCGCTACAACTGGGATACCAAGTTTTTTAGCTTCTTTAACAGCGATTTGTTCTTTGTGTGGGTCAACGATGTAGATTACATCTGGAATGCGAGGCATATCTTCGATACCACCCAAGAATTTTTCAAGACGTGCACGTTGTTTGTTAAGAAGTGCAACTTCTTTCTTAGGAAGAACTTCGAAAGTTCCATCAGCTTCCATTTGTTTGATTTCTTTCAAACGAGCGATACGTTTTTTGGATAGTATCCCAGTTTGTAAGAGTACCACCCAACCAACGGTGGTTGATGTAGTATTGACCAGCACGAGTTGCTTCTTCAGCTACTGCTTCAGCTGCTTGTTTTTTAGTACCAACGAACAAGATTACTGCATCGTTAGCTGCTGCTTCACGAACGAATTCGTAAGCTGTATCAGCCATTTTTACAGTTTGTTGCAAGTCGATAACGTGGATTCCGTTACGTTCTGTGAAGATGTACTTAGCCATCTTAGGATTCCAGCGACGAGTTTGGTGACCAAAGTGAACACCAGCCTCAAGAAGTTGTTTCATTGAAATTACTGCCATGAGTATTTCTCCTTAAAAAATTGTTTTCTCCTCTCCCAGACTTCATCTTGCAAACCCACCCATAAAGAGCAACAGGTTCACAATACATCCAGAATGAGTATTTGTTGCATAATACAACTATCATATTTTACCATAAAAGCCCCATTTTGACAAGTCAAATGCGACCTTAAAAAAGCTTTTCTTTAAAGTATTTTGGCAAAGATTTTTGCATACTTCCTATCATAAAATATCTGCCATGATAAATTATTGTTCCCTTATTACGAAAATAAAAGCCCGACAGAATCGGGCTTTTTGTGTGTAAACACATTATACAAAGGCGGTAGACGGATTTGAACCGACGATCAAGCTTTTGCAGAGCCGTGCCTTACCACTTGGCTATACCGCCATAACTAATAATATTCTACCTTAAAATCTAAATGGCGTCAAGTAGTTTTCTTAAATTCTGAACTTATCTTACCGATTCTATTTCCTTGTAAAATACGGGATTTATGCTACAATACTAAAAATCTTTGGAGGTGTTTTATGAAAAAACTAAGTCCTAACAGTCACATTCGCGTACTCAGTCCGTCAGATTCAATTGCTCGCTTGGGTGGATTTGAAGCCAACCTTTCTGCCAAAGAAACGTTAGAAAATCTAGGATTTCGTGTGTCATTTTCAGAACATTATTTAGAATCTGATATGCTCTCTTCTTCTTCAATCAAGAGCCGTGTTGCTGATTTGCACGCTGCTTTTGCTGATGACTCTGTTGATGCTATTCTGGCTACGATTGGTGGTTTTAATTCTAACGAACTGTTGCCCTATATTGACTACGACTTAATTGCCAAACACCCTAAAATCATTTGTGGGTATTCGGATTCGACAGCCTTTTTGAATGCTATTTTTGCTAAAACTGGAAACCTCACTTACATGGGACCGTCATATTCTAGTTTTAAAATGAAAGAAGGTCAAGATTACCAGATCAAGGCTTGGTTAAATGCCATGACAAAATCAGCTTATGACCTTGTTCCAAGTCAAGAGTGGTCAAGCGACCCTTGGTATGACCCAACACAACCACGCCATTTTATGCCAACAGAATGGAAAATTTACAACGCAGGGAAAGCTTCTGGCACCATTATTGGTGGAAATTTATCTACTTTTGGACTCCTTCGCGGAACACCTTACGCCCCTCAAGTCAACGATTATATCCTTTTCTTAGAAGAGGCAGAAGAAGATGACTATCATGATTTTGACCGCAATTTAGCAGCCATTTTACAAGCTTACCCCAATCCAAAAGCGGTGCTTATCGGACGCTTCCCAAAGGAATGCCAAATGACACCCGAAATATTAACCTATATCCTAGACAAGCACCCACTTCTTAAAAGCATTCCTGTCATGTATGACCTTGATTTTGCCCACACTCAGCCACTCTTTACAATCAGTATCGGCGCACAAGCAAGCATTGACACTGATACTTTGAGTATTCATATCGAGGAATAAATAACCTAAAAAAGAATAATTAAAGTATTTTCATTTGCAGATTTGCAAATAAACCGATTTCATCAATTCCTCTGCTAAAATGGGGTTATAATCTAAGTAGGAAATCTACTATGTTGAACCGCTTAATTATTTTATTACCTATTCTTATTTTTTTTGCTTTTGCCACTTATTTAATAAGCAACCCTTAATAATAAACTTTAAACAAAACTCTTTTCAAGACACAAAAAGAACCACTCTTATCTAATCTCTGTAAGGGCGGTTTTTATTTGTTCAGTTTTGGTCAAAAAGACTTGATAGATTTGCCTTTAAAAAAGCAACAATGGTCGGATTGCCAACTTCTTCGACGCAAGCAATATAATGCTCCAAATCAGAATGGTCATCTAACCCACTTTCGCGATATGGGCAATAATTTTTTTCGAGAAATTCAAGCAAATCGTCGCAAATATATCTTGATAAGTTATGATTTTCTCCAAACATTCAATAAATAAGTCGCTTGATAAATTTTACGATAACTAATCAGGGTCAAAATCAAGTTCAGAAAAACAAGCTTTGCACTTTTCTTATGATTTGGCAAAGATAAATACAATTTATCTCACTCGACTTACTATTATCAGTTGAAACAACTAGATGGGCACGACAAAGATAAAGAGACTAAAGGCGAAATTCAAGAAATTTATTATGAGCATAAAGGAAATTATGGCTATCGCCGAATAACTCTGGAATTGAGGAATCGTGGTTTTGTAGTGAACCAGAAGAAGGTCCAACGTCTGATGAAGCTCCTTGGTTTAAGTTCCCAAATTCGTCGTAAATACAAATATTCTTCATACCAAGGAGAAGTTGGCAAGAAAGCAGATAACCTTAGTGAACAAGGTTGGTAATACCAACATCAGTATTAACATCAATTTTTAGAGGATAAAGGAATCCAACCGTCCATGTCACGTAAGGGAAATAGTCCAGACAATGGTATGATGGAGTCTTTCTTTGATATTCTTAAGTCTGAGATATTTTATGGTTACGAGAAGACGTTTCACTCACTTGAGCAATTGGAACAAGCTATTGTAGACTATATTGATTATTACAATAACAAACTAATCAAGGTAAAATTAAAAGGATTTAGTCCTGTGCAATACAGAACTAAATCCTTTGTGTAAATTAATTGTCTAACTTTTTGGGGTCAGTACAGAAGGCTCGGGGTATTAATTATTCTGATTTAATCGCTTCAATCAAAGCCTCAGCTTGATTCTGAAGGCTTTCAAGAACTTCTTCAGTTGCTAGGAATTTCCCATCCGCCCAAGCTGTATCATTTACACGTGTCGCTGTAAAATCACCAACCACTTGGGTACGGATAAATGGTAACAATTCTTTGTAGGCATCAAAAAGTTGATTGTGACCACCATTAGCAACTGATGATACAGTTACAATCTTATCTTGAAGAGCTGATGGTCCTGAAGGATCTGATAGATCAAGGGCACGACTCAACCAGTCAAGCAAATTTTTCACTGGCCCAGGAATTGAGAAATTATAAACCGGTGAAGAAAATCCAAATTGCGTCTGCTGCCAAGATCTGTTCTCGAACTTCTGCCAAAACTGGAAGAACTGGACTTTCTAAATCCTGATTAAAAACAGGTACTTGACTATAGTCAAGATAAGAAACATTAGCTTTACCAACTAGCATTTTCTCAGCTTCTTCTGCTAATTGGTGGTTAAATGATCCCTTGCGAAGAGACCCAACGATAAATAGAATGTTTTTCATGATAAATTTCCTTTGTATTTCTAATAATTAATATTTACTACTACATAGTAATATAATTGATTTTAGTATAAATATAAAGAAATATGCTCAGACATTCTTAAATTTTCTTCAGGAGCTCTACCAACTGTGCCTGTTCGTCAGGAGACAAAACGGAAAAAGTCTCATCAATTGCTCGCTGATGTGGCGGGATTGCTGCTTGAATAATACGACGGCCCTCATCCGTCAAATCAACCTCGAAAGCACGCTTATCTGTTTGGCAGGCTTCTCGCGTCAACCAACCTTTTTTCTCCATAGTTTTTAATGACGACAGTCATATTCCCGGAGGTGGCAAGCATGCGGTCAATTAATTCGCCAATTTTCATACGTCCTTTGGCATTAAGCACGTCCATGACTCCAAATTGAGTTGGTGTCAAATTAAATTCTTTAAAGGTCTCAGAAACCCTGGCATCGATGGTCCGAAAAGCCTTACGCATAACTACCATACTTTTTTACAGCCATGTTTTTATCTAAGTCACTCATTTCTAGTCCTTTCCAAATAGATGCTGTTTTTATTACTCTACCACAGTTTTTCTAAAAGTGGTATATGAAAATGAAAAAATAAGAAAAAAGAGTCCTTAGATATCTAACCAATACCTCAGAACTCTTTCATTTCTAACTATTACGATTCCAAAAAAGGGCTAATAAGATAACAGCACCTAGTACCGAAGGGACTATAGCAGTATCTGCTAGCATTGGTCCCCAATTTCCAAAAAGAAGCTGACCAACAAAAGCACCTAGCCATCCAACAAAGGTCTTACCAATACAGCCCATACGTTCACCCCTATTTGATATAGCAGAGGCAATAAGGCCAATTAGAAAACCAACTATCATACTTCCAATCATGAGAAATCCTCCACAATACTTAAATTACCCAATCACCATTTCGGAAGATTGGTACACGGCTACCATCATGGTGGATGCCATCAATATCCATTTGATTTGAACCAATCATAAAGTCTACGTGCACATCTGAACGATTAAGACCAGCTTCCTTAAGTTCCTCTTCTGTCATGTCTGCCCCTCCCTTAACACTGGTAGCATAGGCTGCTCCAATAGCTAGGTGGTTGGATGCATTCTCATCAAAGAGAGTGTTAAAGAAAGTGATGCCTGACTGTGAAATAGGACTTGGATCTGGTACCAAAGCACATTCACCTAGAGCACGCGCCCCATTATTGTTGAAGACGAGATTCTTCATCACTTCATCACCTTGGTCCGCTGTGATATCTACAATTTCACCATCTTTGAAGGTTACCTTGATTCCCTCAATAATATTACCATTGTAGCTTAGAGGCTTTGTGCTTGAGACATAACCATCTGCACGACAAATCTGGTGCCGTAAAGACCTCTGTTGGCATATTAGGAAGGAAGCCCCCTGGGCATTGATTGCACCTGCAGACTCCCAAACGTGGTTTTCGGCAAACCAAGGTCAAATCTGTTCCTGGTGCTGTGTATGAAGGGCTGAGTTGTGCTTCATTGAGTATACGTGCTTTAGCATCTAAACGATCAGCATGTTCCTTCCAGGCACGTACGGGATCCCTTTTCGTAAACACGACAGGTCTTGAAATTTGGTCCCAAAGTAAATCTACAGCTTCCCTCATCACTCGAAGCATCAGGAAAGACCTTCTTAGCCCATTCCTTACCTGCAGCAGCTACAGTCCAACTAACCTTATTAGACTGAGTTGCCACCTGCATAGAGTTTAAAGGCCGCTCAATAGCCTTAGCATGAGCAGATAGACGTTCAGGAGCTACACCATTAAGGGCACCTGGATCAGAACGGACTCCTAAACGACTTGCTTTCTTTTCTAACAAATATTCCATCTCCGCTTTTTATAAGCTGGAACCTCTTCGATTCGATTCATCTCTGCATGCAAGAAACGCTCGCGATTAATAGTATCATCCGACCATTGAACAATTACCTCAGCTGCTCCTAAAGAGCTTGAGCTCTGCTTTTCTACATCAATGCTCCAAAGGACTGTGACAATGGACTGCACATTAATCCCATTAGCAACCAGTAATTTAGCATATTTCTCATTTTCTTTAAAATTTGGTAAAACCATGATTAACTCCTTGAAACTGTAATTTTCTATCAGTATACCATAAGACGAAGAAAAAGTTTCCTATCAGCTTTGGCTTTTCATCACATACAGATATCAAGAGAACTGACTCCATTCTCTCAAAGTTGATGACGATTCTCTTTAGCTATTAAAAGAAATCGTCAAAAAGACTTAATTGATTATCTTCTGGCATATTTCCTAGGATGCCCATTTCATCCAATTTTTCAACCAAGGTTGATGATAGGCCTCCTCGTTTACGCAATTCTGTCTTGGAAAGGAACTCCCCTTCTTCACGCGCAGCAACCACTTGCTTAGCAACGTTCTCACCCAAACCTTCAAGTGCAATAAACGGTGGAATCAAGTATCTCCTTCAATCAGAAATTCAGTTGCCTGACTCTTATAAAGATCCAACTGACCAAAAGGTAAAGCCACGTTCTAACATTTCATTGACAATTTCAAGCGTTGTAAATAAGTCATTTTCAACATTAGTCGCTTCATTTCGTTGGCGCTTCTCCTTAATATCTTCCATTCGAGCTTTAACAGCATCAAGACCCGCAGACATCGTCTTAAGCTCAAATGCTTTAGCTCGAATCGAGAAGTAGGCACAATAGTAATAAATAGGATGGTGCACTTTGAAATAAGCTACACGTAGGGCCATCATAACGTAGGCTGCCGCATGGGCTTTAGGGAACATGTACTTGATTTTACCACAAGATTCAATGTACCAGTCCTGGAACATTATTTTCACGCATGGCTTGAATATAGCCATTACGCTCTTCTTCGGAAATCTTCAACCACATTCCCTTACGCACACGTTCCATGATCGTGAAGGCCATCTTAGGATCTAATCCCGCATGCATTAGGTATACCATGATATCATCACGACAACCGATAACTGTTTTCAGGGTGGCAATACCTTCCTTAATCAAATCTTGTGCATTACCCAACCAAACGTCTGTTCCGTGGGACAAACCAGATAACTGTAAGAGTTCCGCAAAGGTCGTCGGATGCGTCTCGTCGACCATACCACGAACAAAGTTAGTCCCAAACTCAGGGATTCCCAACACGCCCGTTGAGGTCCCAATTTGTTCAGGCGTTACCCCTAAAATATCAGTCCCTGAAAAAAGTTTCATTACATCTGGATCATCTGCTCGAATATCTTTTGGATCAATTCCTGATAAATCCTGCAACTTACGAATCATAGTCGGATCATCATGTCCCAGAATATCAAGCTTCAACACGTTCTCATCAATATCGTGGAAGTTAAAGTGAGTCGTCTGCCAGGCAGCCGTTACATCATCAGCCGGATATTGAACAGGTGTGAAATCATAGACATCCATATAATTTGGAATAACAACGATACCACCTGGGTGCTGACCTGTATTTCGCTTAACCCCAGCAACACCCATAGCCAAACGATCAACCTCAGCATCACGATAGAACTTATTGTAATCACGTTCGTAACCCTTGACAAAACCATAAGCTGTCCGATCTGCAACAGTACCTACCGTTCCAGCACGGAAGGCATATTGCTCTCCAAAAATATCACGAACGTCCAAGTGAGCCGACGGCTGATCATCACCGGAGAAGTTCAAATCGATATCAGGAACCTTATCCCCATCAAAACCTAGGAAGGTCTCGAAAGGAATATCCTGGCCATCTTTTTTATACTCCGTTCCACATTCTGAACATTCCTTATCAGGCAAATCAAAGCCAGAGCCATAAGAACCATCCGTGATAAACTCTGAGTGTTGGCATTTAGGACATAAATAATGAGGTGGCATAGGATTTACCTCAGTAATTCCAATCATCGTCGCAACAAAACTAGAGCCAACAGACCCACGCGAACCAACTAGGTAGCCACGTTCATTTGAACGGTTAACTAGCATCTGCGATGCCAGGTAGATTACGGCAAATCCATTACCAAGAATTGAAGACAACTCTTTCTCAATTCGCAGGTCAATAATATCAGGCAAAGGATTACCATAAAGCTCAAACGCTCTAGCATATGTCATCTCCGCAACCTGTTCTTCCGCACGATCAATGAAAGGTGTGTACAAGTCTTTTTTGACGACTTCAACCTCTTCGATTTGATTTGCCATAGCTTGTGTATTAGCTACAACAATCTCATAGGCTAAGTCTTTTCCCCAAAAAGGCAAATTCATCTAGCATCTCATTAGTTGTTCTAAAATGAGCTTCCGGTAGAGGAGCAGGTTGAGCGTTTTCCCCCTTACCAATTGGCCTATTAATCATGGCTCCTTGTCCCAAAGCACGAACAATGATTTCACGATAAATGGCATCCTCAGGGTTGATATAGTGTACATTTCCCTGTAGCCAAGCACAGGCTTGTAAGACGATTAGCAACTTCAATCAAATCTCGAATCAGTTGTTCTATAGCCGCCTCATCCTTGATTAAATCCTTTGCAATCAAGGGCGCATAAATCGCTGGTGGCATAACTTCAATAAAGTCATAGTATTTAGCAACTTCAACTGCCTTGTCAATACCGTGAGACAGAAGCGTATCAAAAACCTCACCATCAGCACAAGCAGAACCTACAATGATTCCCTCACGATACTCATCTAAGACCGTACGAGGAATACGTGCTACTCCCTCAAAGTATGAGACATTTGATAAACTTACCAACTTAAAGATATTCTTCAATCCAGTTTGATTCTGAACATATAGCGTCGCATGTTTGACACGAGACTTTTTATACGAATCTTCAGAAACCAAATCCGTGTTCAACTGTTCCAGATTAGTCAAACCGTGCTTATCAAACACATCTTTTATGAAGATAAACAACAAACGACCCGTAGCTTCCGCATCATAATTGGCCATATGGTGATGATCCAAAGCCACACCAAACCGCTTCGTCAAAGGCCCCAAACCATGACGCTTATACTCAGGATAAAGATTTCGTGCAAATTCTAAAGTATCAATAACCGGTTGTGAAATTGTTGGTAACTGATGTCTTTCGTAATTGGCATTCATAAACCCAACGTCAAAGGTCGCATTATGGGCTACTAGCACAGTTCCTTGACAGAATTCTTGAAACTCCTGTAAAACTTGCACCAAAGGTTTAGCACCCTTAACATGATTATCAGTAATACCTGTCAACTCAGTAGTAAATGCAGAAAGAGGATGGCCAGGGTCTATGAATTCATCAAATTGCTCAATAATATTACCTTTATGCATTTTTGATGCCGCAATCTGAATCAAATCATTATGAACAGCAGACAACCCCGTTGTTTCAACGTCAAATACAACATAAGTTGCTTCTTTTAATTCCAAATCCTCAGAATTATAAACAATAGGAACTTTATCCTCAACAAGATTGGCTTCAAGACCAAAAATAGCCTTAATCCCAGCTTTCTTAGCCCTATGGTAGCCATGAGGAAAACTCTGAACATTAGCATGATCTGTTATGGCAACTGCTGGATGTCCCCAAAAAGCCGCTGTATCGATGAGCTCTTCAACTGTTGGTATAGCATCCATAGTTGACATGTTAGTATGAGCATGAAATTCAACTCGCTTCTGTCCCTCGGGCATCAAATCCTTACGAGGAGTATGAGAAATTTCCTTAATATCTTGTACGTTCATAGTCAAACTATGTGTAAAAGGATTATTCTCAATACGACCTCGAACTCTTACCCAGTTTCCTTTTTTAATCATACCGAACTTAACAAGTTCTTCGCTATCCTTCACCCAACGTTGCATAGCAAAACTAGAGGTATAATCAGTTACCTTAAAATTTATTATAATCCTACCTGTTTTCGTTTCACGTTGCTCTACATCAAAAATATATCCTTCAAAAACAATCCTATTTTCTTCAGAATTGACTTCAATCATTGGAGTAATCTCAGCCTTATCAAAGCTTGCAACTCGTTGACTTTGTTTCTCAGCAAAATTTTGGGCCTGATGCTTCTGAGGTGGTGGTACCGGCGAACTTTGAACAATTGATTGAAGTGCTTGTCTAGCTTGAGATTCTGCCTCTTCTTGTAAGGAGATCTTATTTGTCTCGTAAGCCTCTTCAAGAGAGGATGAAGCTTCTTTATCCTCAAGAACCGAAATAGAAACATTAGATAAACCAACATTCGAAAGAACATCAGCAATCAGGGCTATAAATCTCTCATGTAAATTCTCTCTAAGGATATGCGCAGGAGCCTTAACAGAAATACTATTATTAGAAATCTCAATCCCCAAATTGGAGAATAGGGAATAGATTGAAAAGTGTGATGATTTTAAAATATCTAAAGCATATGAAAAATAAGCTTCAAGTAAAGATTGATCACAAGAAATATCTTCTACATTAATCATATATGAAACTTTAGCCCCTAAAGAATCAAAAGAAGAATGAAGCAGATTATCAAAAAGAGTGA
>SCPN01000862.1_pt1 | contig 21614 bp, 21 predicted proteins | sample 6106831 | NCBI WGS metagenome assembly SCPN01 (sample SAMN10720447, study PRJNA508395) | human gut metagenome | isolation source: Participant 1, 0 month
TTTTTTGTTTTAGCTCCATCTGGCTCAATTACTTCTACTAATTGATTTTCCGCATCATAAACATATGCTGTAGTATTTCCTTCTGCATCTGTAACTGATGTTCTGTTTCCTACCGAATCATAGGTATATGTATTTGTTCCACCATTTGGGTATTCTACAAGACTAAGACGATTATCTTCATCATATTTAAATGCCTGTATAGTCCCATCCGGCATGGTTTGTGATGTTATATTCCACATTTTGTCATAACCATACGTCGTGACATGCGCTTCTTTATCAGTTATAGTTTCTATTTTCCCTATCGCATTATAAGTAGACAACGTCCAGAAACCATCAAAATCCTTGATTCCTGTCACCCTGCCAGCTTTATCATAAGTGTATTCTCTCGTATTCCCAAGAGGGTTAATTACTTTTGTAATTTTACCTCTTAAGTCGTATTTGTACTTTGTACTATTGTTATTTACATCCCTTGTTTCAACAACTCGATTTAATTCATCGTAGATGTAATGCACTTCATTTCCGTTTGCTTCTCTAATTGTTGAGATATTTCCCCGTTCATCATATGAAAGCATAGTCTTACTACCATCAACAAATGTCAACTCTACAGGATGCTGCTTCTCATCGTAGGTTATCCATAAACTTTCTTTCATACAATTTTCTGTTGCAATTAATTTTCCTTTTACATCATAATGATTCTTCAAACGTTCTTTTCCGTTCATGCTAACACTAATCAAATTATTATTAGCATCATAGGTAAAATTAATACGTCTCTTTAAAGAATCCACAACCTGAGTAAGATTTCCTCTATTATCATAAGCCATGCGCTGAGTACGTCCTAAACGGTCAGTTTTACTAATGCATTGATTTTTTTCGTTATATAGAAACTTTTCGCTAGTACCATCCTCAAAAACAGTTTCTGTGTTACGATAGTTTTCATCATAGAAATAAGTGGTCTTCACTCCGTTTCGCTCTGTCAGAACAACACAACGTTTTTCATCATCATATAAAAACGACATCATTCCACCATCTGGGAAAAATTGTTTTGTAACACGATATTTCTTGTCATATTCATTTTTACAGCACCCTTGTACCACAAATTCCTCAATAATTCTGCCGTTACTTCCATACGTATATGTATAGACTATATCTAATGGAAGTGCCACTTTTTCTAGCATACCGTTTTTATAAGTCAAATCTACACATCTGCCCGTATGATCCTGCACTTTTGTAAGATAACCAGAGCTTTCATCATAAAAATATTCAAAACAACTTTCATTGTCTGTTTTCGCTTTTACTAATTGATTTTTTTCATTATAACTAAAGCTAATTCCTCGTCCATTCCAATTTTCTTGACGAATTAACTTTCCATCTGATTTAAATAACTTTCTTTCTTTTCCAATATTCTCCAGAACATATCCTGTCTCTGTTTTTTTCAAAATTTCTAAAGCAGAAGTATTGCTGTGATAATTTCCATCATTATCTTTTTCATACCGAATAACCTGTCCATCCGCCTGTCGTATTCCAAGAACGCCATCATTTGAATCTTCGATCAGCACTTCATAATTATGCAAAAAACATTTACCAAGAGTTCCAACCCTTGTATCCTTTGAATTATAATAACGATGAAAAACAAGTGGGATTTCGCCACCAACTATTAAGTCCTGATGATCATAAACAAAATTACCTGTACTAAGATTTACCGGGTCTGCACTCATTTCAGCTGCATCTGGGTCTGTTCCCAACATACTATCTTCAATCACCTTGTTTTTTGATAATTGATTTTCTCTAATTTTTTCTAAAGACGCAGCCAACGCTTCATTCATTTTCTGCAAATTCATGTTCCCGCCATTTGGATCTATTGTATCAGATAAAACTTTTATCATATCCGTAATGCTATTGGCATAAGATAGTTCTTGACCAAGTCCATTCTGATATCGTATATCAATATTTTTTACGTTTGTAAATATTTCTTCAATCCTTTGGGATGTTGTATCGTTTTTGTCAATAACCTTCTTATGGTATTCGTCTAAATTATTAACATGCTTAGAAATATCCAATGCTCCAAACCAGTGCTGAACTTGTAGTCCTATATCCCCGATTATATCCCCCAGTTTTCCCCATACTGTAGTTTCTGTAACATCTTTAACATAAGCTAATAGTTTTTGCTTTGCACTTTCCGAAAAATCTCTTATCATTTCATTCACTGCCTTTTCATTTATCTTATTTATTTTTCTTGAATAGTTGCAGTAGCCTCCGCATCCTTATTTTCAACAGAAGATTTCCGTTGTCTCATATAAGACAAAGTGTTTGCCACAAGCGTCACAAATGCATTTTGTATATCCTGAAGAGATTTCGTGAGTTCCACCATCTGTGCAATTGTTCCACCACCATTATCACCCTGATCCACAGGATTCTTTTTATAATTTACCCATTCTGTATGTAAGCTATTTAATTCTCCTATATATTGGTCGAGTTTTTCATTATCAATTTTCGTTGCCATTTCATAAACCTCGCTCTCTAATATAAATAAGAATCTGCTTCATCTACTTCTGATAAAAATGCCAAGCACATTCCCTTTGCTTCTTCTCCCATATCATTTACGATATCCTTCAAATTTTCAACATAGTCAACAAAGCTCTCTAATGCTTCTGCAGTCGCACCTTCCATAATAGCAGCTGCCAAAATATTATTTAAAATAGCAGTATATTTGTCTATACCTCCCTGCAAATCACATGCCCACTTCGCAATTTGTTCTGCTTGAGAATTAATATAGTCATCATCTATTTTTAATTCTGTGTTATTGCTTGCCATCTTATCATCTCCTTTGGATAATTAGCCTTTGCAATCTCCACTCCATTCTCAGTATTTGTCACTGTAATCACTACATTCCAGTCATCCGCGCCAGAAAACAACTGAATAATTTCTATAGCATAAACTAAATTTGTTATATCCGCTTGAAATTCACTTAGCTTTCCATCTTTATTTGCAAATACTTGAAGTTCTTTATAATCCTCGCTTAATACAAATGTATATCCCTCATTATCAACATTTTTTTCAATAATTTTGTCTACTGTTTTTTTTGCAGAATCTATCCACCAAGTTTTCTCCTCTTCTGTCAACTTAATCTCACATTTTCCATCTTCCGTCATATAGGCATACCTACAATGTCCTGTTTCTCTTACCTGCTTTATTGCCTCTTCCTCACTATCTGCAAATATTCCAGTTAATATGCAAGTTTCCAATCCAGTATCATCATAATCCTTATAAAAGCTTTTAGTCGTATCATAGCTTTCTGTTTCATTCAAATCAGCTACTTTCTTCATGGTTGCCTTTCCCCATGGAGTAGCCCATGATACCTCTGTTTGAGGTTCATTTTCTTTAGATTTTAAGCTCTCATCATTTTTATACTGTCTAACTCCCATTAATACTGATATTACTATAATAGATATAAAAATAATTGTGCTGACATATTTTTTCACTATAATTTACTCCCTTTATTCTCATTAAATATACTGTGCCAACTGCATTAAAATTTCTAGTATCTGAGTCAAAGAAACTCCATCCTGCCATAAATATTTCTGCTTTTCTTGCAAACTCCAATTTTAATTTTACTTCTGCAATTATTTCTTTAAAATCAGCCCCCAGTTTTTCTACTGCCTCGCAATTTTCACTTTCCTTTGTTACAAAAGTGTCGCTGAGTTTTCCCTGAGCAGAATCCGAATTCATCTCCATGATATTGTAATCTGTTGCCAATTGAGCCATAACATCACTTAAATTGTCTGTTTTCTTTAATTCTTTTTCCAAATTCCTTACTACTTTTTTATATTTATCTCTCTGAGATTCTGCATATGTTTTCTTTCCAAAAATATCTTCTATTTTCTCCTTTAAATAATATTTTATATATAATTGCTTATGCAATCATATCAGTTTTAATCTGAGACCAGTGGTATCCTTACCTTACTGACCTCATCCTCGAATATATAATATGCATCACCCGGTTCGATTTTCTTTTGATTCTTTCTCTTTATAGCCAGCGGTATATCCACTATCTTGCAATTATCCAGGTTATCAAAAAACAGTATGCTTTTAGTCTCCTTCATCATTTTATATATATCAGGCGAACCATATGCTATCTGTGCATTTGGTACTGCCCCAAACAGGAGATACACATTTAATACCTTATATTTGCCCATAATATTTTTAAGAGCATTAAGAGCATCCTTGCTATCTGATATCGCTGTATATACCTCCTGACTGTTTATTATGATCAGGGTGTTTTCTTTTTCCGGATTTTCCTGATGGATGAGTCTCTTATATTTTTCCTCTAAGAGAACCTCTATCATTATTATTTTCTGTATAAATTCATCCGGATCCAGATCATAGCTTACATTTTCCTGACCGATATCAGACAGCTTGCGCCTGAAATCATCAGCTATATATATATGAGTATCTATTTCGCTGTTTAACATCTGCAACGCAAAATATTTTATAAAATTTGTTCTGCCCATATTATCAGCTCCGGAGATAGTTATGATATTGCATTTATTATGATCTGTGTAAACCGGGGCGACTGTGTCGTATGCAATTCCTATAATATTCTCATCATTTTTTCTTCTGAATGTGTGATCCACATAGTCCGGTGTGAGCAATTCAGGAATTTCCGGTATCTTGTCAGCAGTGATATCCCCATATACAGCATTTATCTGATCTACAAATGCATGCATATTATTAACACGTTCAATTTCCTTAGTTCCCTCAAACGCTAAAAATGTCTGGCACTCGTATATTTCCCCATCAATTTCTGTCAGGCACCTGCCAGCAGTCTCATCCGGTCTGAGTTTACAGCTTCCATAAAGAGTCATATACTCACTTGATTCATTACAAAACATAGCTATTCTGCCGGAAAAGTTTGCCAGATACTTATATCCCAGTCCTGTTGTCTGTAAATTTGAAATAATGAAACTTATTCCTACAGAGCCACCTTCTCTGCACAGATTGAGCAGTATGTCACTATCCTGCAGATACAGTTCTTTTAATGCAGTATAATTGTCTATGAGTACCACTATCTGAGGTATATCTGTAAATCCCGCCTCGCGATATGATGTGTATGAGCTTACTCCCGCTTCAAGCAGTCTTTCACGCCTTTCTTCTATCTGTTCACTCAGATATTTAAACAGATTCTTCAACCTTTCATCGTCAGATGGGCATACTACACCTCCTACATGAGCCAGCTTCTCAAAATTTTTAAGTACCATTGATGCAAAATCAATAATATATATGCTAAGCTCTTCCGGTGAATAGTTTTCTGCCAGATTCCTCACTATCAATTCGAGAAGATTGGTCTTGCCAAACTGCGATGCTCCTATGATAATAGTATTTTTGTTACCTATCTCTATTACTGTCCGCCCCTGTCTCTGCCTGTCCGGATCGTCGTATATTCCTATTACAGCAGTCATGGAAAGAGGGGTATCATTATGTGCCAGTTCGGCATCATATACTATCACTTCTTCCAGCGCAGGCAGACATATATCCGGCAGTTTTTTTACTCCATCGGCTTTACAGTATTTATCTACATATTCGACGACCGCCTCCAATTGTGACCTTGACTGCTCTGAATTCTCGAGCTTATGCTTATATACCAAATTCTTTTTTCCCGAAAAATCAAGTTCATATATATCAAACGGTGTATCATCTTCACCATTTATGCTCTCGGGGCTGCCGGAATATCCCGACTGAAACAATTCAAATATCTCATTATTTCCGACCTGCAAATAAGCCCGGCCCGGTTCTTTTATTTCTGCTGCTAAAGGAGATTTCAAGACTTCATTACTATCCTCCTGCGTCTGTACTTTAAGACACAATTTGAACTTTGAATTACTCCAAATCTGGTCATTAACCTGTCCTGCCGGTTTTTGTGTTGCCAGTATCAGGTGAACTCCCAGACTTCGTCCTATTCTGGCTGCACTAATCAGCTCCTTCATAAATTCCGGCTGCTCTGCCTTTAACTCAGCAAACTCATCTACAATAATGACAAGGTGTGGTATGCCACTTTTGCTTGTCCCTCTTTATATGCCTTTATATATTTATCTATATGATTAACATTGAGCTGTGCAAACAGATTCTGTCTTTTCAGCAGTTCAGCCTTTATTGACCTGAGTGATCTGTCTATTGCCTTTCCATCAATGTTTGTTATGGCACCAATCAAATGAGGCAGCTTTCTAAACTGATTAACCATTCCTCCACCCTTAAAATCAATTATGACAAAACCTATTTCATACGGATGAAATAACGTTGCTGCCCCAAGTATAAACGTCTGCAAAATCTCACTTTTTCCTGAGCCTGTTGTTCCGGCCACAAGTCCATGCGGACCGTGAAATTTCTCATGCAGATTTAGATAAACAATCTCATCCTTCACATTTACTCCCAACGGAACTGCCATTGTTTCATATATTTTTGATGAATTCCATCTCTCCTTCAAATTCAATGCCTGCACCGAGTTGATTCCAAGCAGCTCAAACAAAGATATGTTCTTACGCAAAGAGCCTGCCAGGCTTATTTCTTCACACTCCACCGGTTCCAAAATGCTGACCGCCTTCTGTACACGCCAATCAGGTATATTCTCATACTCAAAATATTTCTTTTGCGTCTTATTGACCGAATCATATATCATAGCACTCTCATTGTCGAATATATCAATTATTCTGCTACAATATAATGGCAGCAAAGACGTCTTTGATTCAAAAAATATAAAAACAGTATCGAGCTCTGATGCATGCTCTATAAATTTTGAAATAGGATGACTCTTTATGCCATAGTCCTGCATTACAATTATTATATTAAATCTGCCATGTACTTTTTCATCTTTTCGTATAGAAAGCTCTTTATACAAATTTTCAAATACTCTGTTTTTGCTTTCCTGATCGCAAACTATATTTCTATTGCCATTCGAGCTATTCAAAGCTTTTATTCCCCTAAGCCAATTATACTTTCCGATATTATCATCAAGTAATGCATATATACAGATATCACCATAATACTGTCTGCTGATAATATCCATAATCATATTCTTCATCATCGAATACAACGAATCCGCATCTCCGACAACCCCCACCGCATTAGCATCCTTCAGACTCATCACAACCGGCGCCTTTTCAATATCCATATATTCTCCTGCCACATGCTCAGGCAGACTGCTAAGATCATCTCCAACCTCAAGTTTCTCTTGTTTTTTATAGTCTACCTGCCGCAATGACTCAACGTTTCCCCTCCCCAGATACACTTCAAGGAAATCTTCATCTGTAGATATACGATCAAATAATACCGGATCAAAATTCTCTATATGTTCAATATCCTGCTCTATGCTATAATACTGAGCGTTTAGACAATCTAACTCCTCTCTTCTTGCAGCTTCTATCTCATTACGTTTTTTTGCTATGTATTCAAGATATGTGTCTCTTCGTTTTACAAGGTCTTTCTTATACTTCTTTTGTTTATTTATAATACCAAATATGGATGTAAAGACTCCAACACCCATGGAACATATACTAAATGCAACAAAAGCTCCATTTGACTTGCTCATCACTCCTCTAAGCAGCACTACCAGAGCAAACATAATAATCGAAGGCATCAATGAAGTAACCAGATTGAGTTCCGGTTTTGTCGGAATAGTGCCCGGATCTAATATTTCTATTGGAGTTTTATCTCTTTTTGCCTGTATTCGCGTATTACGAATAAAGACAGGATATGTTGTATGTATATCCAAGCTCTCCGGTCTGACCTCAACTCCATTTGTTCTGATAGCTCCATAATCAAAGAAAATTTTTCCATTATTGTAATATGCAGTAAAATCTCCTATTGATATGAAATCATGATTTTTTACTGTTGCAATCCTTTGAATACTTTTTCCATTTACTAATGTGTTGTATGACGAACTATATTCCGATAACATAGCACATGATATATCATCTTTCACCTGCAATCCTACTCTCACAGCTTTACCATATGCACTGTCAAGCTGTATATGTGCATCAGGTGCATTCCCTATTATCAGAACATATCCCGGATTTAATTCTATTGACCATCCATAATTTTCCATTTTCATTTTCTCCCAAATATAATTGTCGAACCATTCCTAACACCAAAATCCTCAAGCATCCTGTTTCCTTTCAAAAATGCAATTGGCTGCTCACAGGCCATATAACATTCATTCTCATTGGCTTCATCAATTTGCAGATTATATGCTTTGTTTAATGCAGTCACCAGAGCTTTTGCTGTTATATTCAAGGGGATTTCCAATTCATGTCTTTTTCCATTATTTTCATTCACAAAATTTACAATAACCTTTTCACTATCTTCCATTACGATGCTCCTCTTTACATTATTACGTCAATTTTTAGGTTGGTAATGTTTCTATTCACCATTTTCAAGTTTTCCCATACACTACATATCTTTATTTTATAACCTCATCTATATCACTTACCGGTGACCAGTCATCTATATTACAGTTACTTCACTTATTTCCATATATCTGTTTTCCTCTTCTTTTTGTATTCCACACCACAGCCTGTGGTGTGGAATCCGGCATTGAATGAATTTTACATGCTGAACTGATTTGCTATCTGTGTATCGGTTGACTCTACTGCCTCTGCAGTCTTGTCAAGTGCCATCGCGATATCATCAATCAGCTCTTTTCCTTTTACAAATGAAGGTCTGAGCTCTGCAAACTTGTTGGCATATGCCTCTGATGCTGAGCCCTCCCACTCTGTGAGCAGGGTTTCAAGTAATCTGTCCATCTTGTCGATTACGCTCTGTACATTATCTGCTTCTGTCCTGTACTCTCCAGCCCTTCCTCTCATTGTGTCAGGTGTCATTCTGATCTGTCCTGATGCCATTTTCATGTTCCTCCTTTAGGTAAAATTTTATATACAAAAAGGCTGCAGCGTCCGATATTACCGAATGTTGCAGCCGATCTGTCATTACATAAATGTTACTCCGTGTTAGACTCTAGCTTTGCGACCTTACGTTTCCATAAGTGTGCCCTTTTATACGCAAAATTTTATCGTATTTGCATTTTTATGTCAATTTTTAGGTTGGTAATGTTAAAAGCACATTGCATGTATAAAGCGTAATTTTACTTCCGTAGATAACTGAACCATTAAACGTATTACTTCCGTAAATTACCTCAGTTTTTTAATACATTTAATGCCCTTAATCTTGTAATAAAATTATCTAATGCCTCTTCCTCTGTTTTAAACTTTTTTTCTGAACCTGTTATTTTACTTGCTCTCTCATCAGTTGCATATACCAACCATTGCTCTGCAACATTCATAATTACCATTTCATTCTCTTTATTTTCCCTTTTTTCAAACAGATTTCCTCCTTTTAAACTCTCTTCATCAATAATCTTTTTCACTTCTTCTACTGTCATTATACTTTCCTCCACTATTTTATTTCTCTTAGCAAACCTAAACCTTCTAATTGTTCTACTGTTAACGAAAATTCATATTGTATTGCTCCTCCCTTCCCCCATCCTTCAACTGTAGCTGCTTCGCCTTTATATGAAACAAGTTTGCTATAATCCCCATCATAATAAGCTGTTACAGTAGCATCTATCTTTACCTTCAATTTTGCATCAGGACAATTTTTCACATATTCCTCAATTTTAGAAAAATCTCCAATCACTTCATATTTATGATAATTAGATAAATTTTCTACATATGGTAATGATCTCTCTGTATATTCAAAAGATTTCCCATCTATAATTGGCGACGTATATCGTCCATTTGCTGGTCCATACCTGTCAATCACCTCACCTATTTTAGGTATAAATTTTTCTTTGATTGGATTTCCATCTTTATCTAACTTATATCCTCCCTTCGCTGCCTTTGTCCAATTAATTGAACCATCTTTATTGAGTACTGATGCATTTTTAGGAATTTGAATTTCATCTGGCCATTCTCCCGTTTTCAAAAAAGTTTCTGCATAATCTGTATCAATATTCTTTAAATATATATATAATTCATCACTTGTACAGGTAGTCTCTTTTAAGCTCCAATATTTATCATATCTAGCCGCTTCTTCTGGTGACATTAAATCTCTGAAGCTCTCCCACTCCCTTTCATTCAGCGTCTTCGACCCAATCTCTATCCCATCTGCATTTTTAAATAACAGCTTATTTCCCGAAATACTTACCGTGATTCCTGCTGCAAGACTCAGCATCATTGTTATAGGCACCGGCCAGTCAAAGGTTTCTCCCAGTGCTCCCACACCACAGGCTGCTGTATTTCCCGCAAAGTCTATCAGGGCTGTTTTTCCAAATGCCTTAAGTCCTTCTTTTAATCCCATTTCCGAGAACTTTGTTGCTGCAATGGCTCCTCCAAGTGTAACCAAATCCACCACTGCAAAAACCACTTTAAGTCCACGTTCCATGTCTGTCAGGTCTTCTCCGGTTATCAAATCTTCTCCGGTACATGCCTCTATGATAGGTTTGATAATTGTGATATCCAATACGGACGAAACAAAGTTTAAAAATGGGTTACTGCTATCATGGGTAAATTCTCCCTGCCTATAAAACTGCTCCAAAAATTCCTGTTGGGTAAGATTATTGTCTTCTCCCAAAGCTCCAGATGCTTTCATTGCCTCATACTGTGCTGCAAAAATACTTGCAAAATCTTCTACACTTCCATTGGTATATGCCATATGAAACCCATTTCCATCCGCCTTTCCGTCAGAAGTTCCAATAAAATCTGCAAAAGCCAGCTTTGCTTTTTCCTGTTCTACCATGGTTCCGGCATATCCCATTCCGCCGGTTATGTAATTGTTTTCTGTCAGTCCCAGTGTATTATCTACCTCAAAGTCTTCCAGATGGATTCGGCTGATTGTTTCTGTAGCATTTTTCTTGAAATCTTTCTTTAAAGGCTGATCCAGCTTATCATCCACGTAACAATTTAAGACATCAATATAACGGTGAAGGGTTCCATGCCCCTCTAAAAGCCTGTCAATATCCTTTTTCCTAGATGTATAGTCAATTCCCAGGTCAATTTCATCTAAAATGGTATCACAGGTCTGCAGTGCCTCGTCCACATCCATCATTGTATCATACACATACATACAATTTAAATAGCTTACACCTTTTTCACTCCAATCCATGTATGCTTTTTTTATTTCTTCTTCCATAACTTTTATTCATTTCCTCCAATTTGTCCAATGACCCATTCCACAACCTGCTGTTCATTATAATACATAGTATTATAAGCATTTTGAATGTACGTTCCTGCCGCCTGATACAAAAATGTCATTTTCTGCATATTACTGGCTAGGGATTTAAAAAATGCAAGCATCTCCTCTCTGGCCTCCCCCTGATATGTATCCTCTGATTCTATATTTTGTACACACTGTTCACTATAGGTATATGCCTCCAAAATCTTTGCCTGGATATTTCCCAATTCACTTATATAATCCAAAACACCGGCACCTATTTTTATTTCTTCTGAGGATCCGCTGCAGGCCGTATCTACGCTACTACGCATAATTTTTTACCTCCTCATCAATTGCCAGAAGTCTCAGTAATTCTCTTCTTACCTGTACTGCACCCACTTCTCTTTTTATCTGCCGATTCAGGTCATACTCAAATATCTGATTATTCTTCCAATAATAAAGCCATTCTTTTGTTAATGCATTATCCTGAAATTCTCCTATCATGATATTCTCTTTGCAGTCTTTTACTTCTCTTAAAAAAGAATCAATGTCTTGCAGCTGTAAAAGCTCCTTTTCTGATACTGTTCCAGTCTGTAATACCGGATATATTTTCAATAATAAATATAAGACAGCGACTCTCGGCAGCCGTAACATCTCATATTCTCTATTTTTCAAGGGAATAATCACTATCGCCTCTCTTTGTTCCAAAAGTGCAATATGTAAATAATTTATAATAACATGATTCCGACTTTCTTTATAACATTCCAACGCTCTTGCCGGAAAAAATCCCATTTTCGTCAATTCCGTTTCAGATGCAAGCACACCCTTTTCTATCAGTCCATTTATAGTTTTTTTAACTTCCTCTTCATGACCTTTCTGTGGTCGGAACTTTAACGGAATTCCAAATACATCATTTCCTTTTGTAATACTATTAAAAAACACCATTTCATGCTCCGTAAATCTCATTACATGTCCTCCATATCCTTATACTCCTGAAATTCATCATAAAAATCATCTACTCTGTCACCATGAGATTTTAATGCATCGATTGCCTGCTGCACCGGATTGTCACCGTTAGCCTTTGAAAAACTTTTATGATATTGTTGCATCAGCCCCATATATGCCATAAAAGTAGTTTCTTCTTTCCCCTTCCACAATTTATCACTCTCAATACGCGACATAAGCAGGGTCAATTCATCGTATGAATCATCTATTCTTTCCTTTATTGCTTTCATGTTAGTCAGCAGTTCATTCATATTGCTTCCTGACATTTTAAAATCCTGCATACATTCTCCTTTCCCATAACTAACTAATCAACCTATGACGCTTCTCTTTTTCGCCTTGCCTCTTCCTCCGCAGCTTCTCTTCTTAATCTCTCTTCCTCCTCATAATATTGCTGCTGATATATCTTCATTTCATCATCTTCACGTTTTGCTTCGTCACACCAGTAATTATATTCATCTCTTGCAAATTCCAATTTTGATTTTACCTCTGCAATTATTTCTTTAAAATCAGCCCCCAGTTTTTCTACTGCCTCGCGATTTTCACTTTCCTTTGTTACAAAAGTGTCGCTGAGTTTTCCCTGAGCAGAATCCGGATTCATCTCCATTGTATTGTAATCTGTTGCTAATTGAGCCATAACATCACTTAAATTGTCTGTTTTCTTTAACTCTTTTTCCAAATTCCTTACTACTTTTTTATATTTATCTCTCTGAGATTCTGCATAGGTTTTCTTTCCAAAAATATCTTCTATTATATATTTTAATCGTTCTAACAGACTTGCCATATTGCTTCTCCTCTTGTTCTGATAAACTTTTACAAATAAAGGTCTGAGCTCTGCAAACTTGTTGGCATATGCAATCATACCGTATTTAATCTGCAGCCTGTGAGCTTTCCGCTTTTTTGCTGCCCGGGAAAACTATCATCTGCTCCAGTTCCTCTTTGGGAACCGCCTGGTATTTTTTAAGGTAATCCACTGTATTGACTGTGGTTCCCTCTGTTCCCGGAGTGTCATATACAACTGTCTTGTTCTCTGTGAATTTATTGTCCGGAATTATATAATACTTTATCAGATTCAGATCATCTCTTACGCAGAATGTCATGTATGTTTTTCCATCCAGCTTTATCCTCTCAAATGTTCCAAATGATACTACCGGAAGGTTATTGTTTTTCTCTGTCTGGTTCCATACCTCACTTTCCTCCTCTCTTGTATAAAGAGTTCCCTTTGAATACGAATACAGTGTCTCCAGCTGGGCATTATTTCCCGAATCATCTGTAGTGATTTCGCGCTGTACATAGCCTTCTTCTTCCACATACTTTTCATCTCCACCAGACACACGACGATGTCGCTTCCAGCTTCCGCCATATGCACCTATATCATATGTTGAATAATCCACTTTATTATGTATTATGTCACCAAGTCTGGTCTCCCCTCTGCGATTAGAGCTATTTCCATAATCAATAAGTTCTTTCCCGTCATACGATATAATATTTACGTTTAAATCCTCTGTTATTTCCAAAGGAGTCTTTGACGGACCAAAATGCATCCTATACATCATTATCTTTCCTTCCTCTTTAATCCTCTGATCTATCATCTCTGATATCGTGATTTCAGCTTCCGGCTCTGTGGTCACACGCTCTGCTGCCGTGCAATCTGTTTCTGTTGCCTGAACTGCTGATGTGTCATTTTCCTTTTTATTCTTTTTTTCACATGCTGTCACCATACATAACATACATGCAGCTATCATAAGAACTGATATTGCTTTCTTCATAATAATTTTCCTTCCTGTATTCGTTGCATTCATGCCTATTTATTGTTATCTCAATTTTCCAAAATGTACTTCATATATGCCTTTACTCTGTTGCACATAGTCCTAAACAATCTCATCATGATGTAATTTCTCCGGATTATTTTTTCAATTTAACGTCACCTAATATCTCATTTAATCTATAATCATGTCCTGACTGAAAATTAATAACAACTACATCCTTGAATGGGTCCTGAACTGTCCTTTTCGTCATTATCGTTCTGTATTTGTTCCCATAATTTTCCAATCGCTTCATCAGAGGCTATATACTGCTCTTAGAATTATTCAATTACCTCATATGTATTATTAAATAAATCCTCCACGGCAAATGAAATCGTTGTCAGAAAAGTATTTATGCTCTCTATTTCCGGCACGCTGTCTCCTTTGCTGTGTATCTGGGTTCCCTGTATTTCAACTATCTTATTAGTCAGCTCATTTCCTGATTTTAAACTCTCCATTCTCTCCAGCGCATAGCTAAATTCCTTAAGTCTTATTTCTTTTACTGTGTCCTTTTTATCATGACTTTTCTGTCCTCCTGTTAATGTATAAAATTATGGTCTTATTTTAAAAGCAGCTCTGCTGCTCTTGAAATAAAGCCACAATACAAATACAATACAATTCCACACCACAGCCTGTGGTGTGGAATCCGGCATTGAATGAATTTTACATGCTGAACTGATTTGCTATCTGTGTATCGGTTGACTCTACTGCCTCTGCAGTCTTGTCAAGTGCCGCTGCGATATCATCGATCAGCTCTTTTCCTTTTACAAATGAAGGTCTGAGCTCTGCAAACTTGTTGGCATATGCCTCTGATGCTGAGCCCTCCCACTCTGTGAGCAGGGTTTCAAGTAATCTGTCCATCTTGTCGATTACGCTCTGTACATTATCTGCTTCTGTCCTGTACTCTCCTGCCCTTTCTCTCATTGTGTCAGGTGTCATTCTGATCTGTCCTGATGCCATTTTCATGTCCTCCTTAAAATAATTTTTATATATAACTGCATAAGCAATCATACCGTATTTAATCTGCAGCCTGTGAGCTTTCCGCTTTTTCGCTGCCTGGGAAAACTATCATCTGCTCCAGCTCTTCTTTGGGAACCGCCTGGTATTTCTTTGAGGTAATCCACTGTATTGACTGTGGTTCCCTCTGTTCCCGGAGTGTCATATACAACTGTCTTGTTCTCTGTGTATTTGTTGTCCGGAATTATATAATACTTTATCAGATTCAAATTATCTCTTACGCAGAATGTCATGTATGTTTTTCCATCCAGCTTTATCCTCTCAAATGTTCCAAATGATACTATATCTAGACTGTCCTCTTTCTCTGTCTGGTTCCATACCTCACCCAGCATCCCTGCTATAAAGAGTTCCCTTTGAATACAAATACAGTGTCTCCATCTGGGCATTATTTTCCGAATCATCTGTAGTGATTTCGCGCTGTACATAGCCTTCTTCTTCCACATACTTTTCATCTCCACCAGACACACGACGATGTCGCTTCCAGCTTCCGCCATATGCACCTATATCATATGTTGAATAATCCACTTTATTATGTATTATGTCACCAAGTCTGGTCTCCCCTCTGCGATTAGAGCTATTTCCATAATCAATAAGTTCTTTCCCGTCATACGATATAATATTTACGTTTAAATCCTCTGTTATTTCCAAAGGAGTCTTTGACGGACCAAAATGCATCCTATACATCATTATCTTTCCTTCCTCTTTAATCCTCTGATCTATCATCTCTGATATCGTGATTTCAGCCCGGCTCTGTGGTCACACGCTCTGCTGCCGTGCAATCTGTTTCTGTTGCCTGAACTGCTGATGTGTCATTTTCCTTTTTATTCTTTTTTTCACATGCTGTCACCATACATAACATACATGCAGCTATCATAAGAACTGATATTGCTTTCTTCATAATAATTTTCCTTCCTGTATTCGTTGCATTCATGCCTATTTATTGTTATCTCAATTTTCCAAAATGTACTTCATATATGCCTTTACTCTGTTGCACATAGTCCTAAACAATCTCATCATGATGTAATTTCTCCGGATTATTTTTTCAATTTAACGTCACCTAATATCTCATTTAATCTATAATCATGTCCTGACTGAAAATTAATAACTACATCCTTGAATGGGTCCGAACTGTCCTTTTCGTCATTATCGTTCTGTATTTGTTCCCATAATTTTCCAATCGCTTCATCAGAGGATATATACTGCTCTAGCGAATTATTCAATACCTCATATGTATTATTAAATAAATCCTCCACGGCAAATGAAATCGTTGTCAGAAAAGTATTTATGCTCTCTATTTCCGGCACGCTGTCTCCTTTGCTGTGTATCTGGGTTCCCTGTATTTCAACTATCTTATTAGTCAGCTCATTTCCTGATTTTAAACTCTCCATTCTCTCCAGCGCATAGCTAAATTCCTTAAGTCTTATTTCTTTACTGTCTCCGCTTTTTATCATGACTTTTCTGTCCTCCTGTTAATGTATAAAATTATGGTCTTATTTTAAAAGCAGCTCTGCTGCTCTTGAAATAAAGCCACAATATAACTACAATATGACCACAATACAAATACAATACAATTCCACACCACAGCCTGTGGTGTGGAATCCGGCATTGAATGAATTTTACATGCTGAACTGATTTGCTATCTGTGTATCGGTTGACTCTACTGCCTCTGCAGTCTTGTCAAGTGCCGCTGCGATATCATCGATCAGCTCTTTTCCTTTTACAAATGAAGGTCTGAGCTCTGCAAACTTGTTGGCATATGCCTCTGATGCTGAGCCCTCCCACTCTGTGAGCAGGGTTTCAAGTAATCTGTCCATCTTGTCGATTACGCTCTGTACATTATCTGCTTCTGTCCTGTACTCTCCTGCCCTTTCTCTCATTGTGTCAGGTGTCATTCTGATCTGTCCTGATGCCATTTTCATGTCCTCCTTAAAATAATTTTTATATATAACTGCATAAGCAATCATACCGTATTTAATCTGCAGCCTGTGAGCTTTCCTCTTTTTTGCTGCCCGGGAAAACTATCATCTGCTCCAGTTCCTCTTGGGGAACCGCCTGGTATTCTTTGAGGTAATCCACTGTATTGACTGTGGTTCCCTCTGTTCCCGGAGTGTCATATACAACTGTCTTGTTCTCTGTGAATTTATTGTCCGGAATAATATCATACTCTATCAGATTCAAATTATCTCTTACGCAGAATGTCATGTATGTTTTTCCATCCAGCTTTATCCTCTCAAATGTTCCAAATGATACTATATCTAGACTGTCCTCTTTCTCTGTCTGGTTCCATACCTCACTTCCCTCCTCTCTTGTATAAAGAGTTCCCTTTGAATACATATACAGTGTCTCCATCTGGGTATTATTGCCCGAATCATCTGTAGTGATTTCGCGCTGTACATACCTTTCCTCAGCTGTATACTTTTCATATCCATACTTGGTATCATGCCACTTCCAACTTGCACCATATGCGCCTATATTATATGTTGAATAATCCACTTTATTATGTATTATGTCACCAAGTCTGGTCTTCCCTCTGAGATTAGAGCTATTTCCATAATCGATAAGTTCTTTCCCATCATACGATATAATATTTACGTTTGAATCCTCTGTTATTTCCAAAGGAGTCTTTGACGGACCAAAATGCATCCTATATATCATTATCTTTCCTTCCTCTTTAATCCTCTGATCTATCATCTCTGATATCGTGATTTCACCTTCCGGCTCTGTGGTTACAAGCTCTGCTGCCGTGCAATCTGTTTCTGTTTCCTGAGCTGCTGATGTGTCATTTCCCTTTTTATCCTTTTTTTCACATGCTGTCACCATACATAACATACATGCTGCTATCATAAGAACTGATATTGCTTTCTTCATAATAATTTTCCTTCCTGTATTCGTTGCATTCATGCCTATTTATTGTTATCTCAATTTTCTATAACGTAATCAATATAGTTTGACACTCTTCGACATAAAGCCTTATAGTCTTCGTCATCCCTCTCTGTTTTTATCACCTGCTCCCGGCATATTTTTCTAAGTCCTTAATACTTACCTGCTGTTTCGGCTTTGCCTGTGCATTATATGCATCCACCATCTTCGTCACTTTCTCCACATCCGTCGTGATATTCTCGCAGATATATGTGTCACCTACCGGGTTATCTCCATATCCATGCCGAAATAATTGGCAGCTACTATCATATCCTGACATGTAAAGTCTGTTTCTGTCAGTCTGTCTTTTGCCTCATCAATTTCTGCATTATTTTGTACATTTTCATTATTTTCATCATATGCTTCATTTAAGTCATTCAAATAATTTATTGCTGCGTTAGCCTTGTTAATCTTATCTCCTACGGTTTCATTTATTATTACTCCTGAAAGGCCTATAGCTTCATCAATAATCTTACCTTTTAAAGTATTACTTGTTACATCAAAAAATACTCTGCATTCAGTCTTTTCCTCTTCCTTTTGATTTTCAAGATTCTGCTTTGTATTCTCAATCATGCCGTGTGGAAGTACATGGCTTACAATCTGATTATCTACCATTCCATACGCATCTATCTGATTGACCTTCTCATTTTCTTTTCCTACTTTTTCATTAATAGTTCCATTTGTTACCTTGACGTTATAATATTTGTCCAATATCTCCCTGTCATTGCTGTCTGTAATCTTGCATATGCTTACATCAAACGGCAGCTCTTTCAGGCATACGGATACGGTCACATTTTTCTCTTTATCGGAATGTATTGTAAATCCATCGTTTTTTCCATTATATGCAACTCCTATTGTCGGGTAGCTATCAACCATTGCTTTAAACAGGGATGACACTCTGTACTGCTCTTTCATCTCTTCAAGCGCTTCATCACTAATCTCGTCGTTTCTGTATGCACATTTTTCGCTGTAATAGTCAATTATATCCATACTTGTCTTATATATATCCACCGCCCTCTTAAATGTATTCGTGACACTCACACTGTAATACTTAGGGTCTTCCAGATCTGCATTATCTATCCACTCATCATCCTTGGCGTTTCCATAACCTGCGCGCAGCATGTTCTCTATATTTGCTATGGTTTCTTCCTCATCATCTGTGGACAGCTTTGGAAATACTGATACAAGTGCCTGCAGCTCTGCATCTGGTACAAATTCCTTCCGCATCTCATAGTTTATTTCGTCCCAGTTCATAACTGTCTTTCCATTAGAATCCACTGAATAGAATCGCTCTTTATAATACTCTGTTATCTTCGAGTCCACTTTTGCCTGTATATTACCAGCTTTTGTTTTCAATGTCTGGCAATCCATCGTATATATATTCTCAACGGATCTTACATTAATCAGAGCTGCCAGTTCTTTAATTGCAGTGCTGAATCTTTCCAAGTCCATATATTCGTCCCGAAACCTGGCTGCATATAGATCATCCACTCCATTTACATTATCAAACATCCTTCTTACACTATTGCTTGCCTCTTCATTTTGTCTCTGATATTCTGTTGCCGCGTTTCTTAGCTGTGATTCATAATCATATTGAAATATACCTTTGGTTTCCACTACACCGTAGGTTTTGTTTATTTCCTCCCACTGTTCTTCTCCTCCCATATAGCTTTGTATGTCATCGTATGCTTCCTGCGTAAAATCCTTAAATTTCATTATGCGTCACCCCTCCTTCTAATACGCTTCATATGCTCCTATACCATATATATCTCCATCTGCCTCATCTACATCATACCGTATTTAATCTGCAGCCTGTGAGCTTTCTGCTTTTACTGCCGGGAAAACTATCATCTGCTCCAGTTCTTCTTTGGGAACCGCACGGCTGTATTCTTTGAGGTAATCCACTGTATTAACTGTGGTTTTCTCTGTTCCCGAGTGTCATATACAACTGTCTTGTTCTCTGTGAATTTATTGTCCGGAATTATATAATACTCTATCAAATCCAGATTATCTCTTACGCAGAATGTCATGTATGTTTTTCCATCCAGCTTTATCCTCTCAAATGTTCCAAATAACACTACTGGAAGGTTATCGTTTTCTCTGTCTGGTTCCATTCTTTACTTCCAGCATCCTGCTATAAAGAGTTCCCTTTGAATATCAAATACAGTGTCTCCAGCTGGGCATTATTTTCGAATCATCTGTAGTGATTTCGCGCTGTACATAGCCTTCTTCTTCCACATATTTTCATCTCCAAACTCATTATCATATCTTTTCCAGTTTCCACCATATGCGCCTATATCATATGTTGAATAATCCACTTTATTATGTATTATGTCACCAAGTCTGGTCTCCCCTCTGCGATTAGAGCTATTTCCATAATCAATAAGTTCTTTCCCGTCATACGATATAACATTTACGTTTAAATCCTCTGTTATTTCCAAAGGTCTTTGACGGACCAAATGCATCCTATATATCATTATCTTTCCTTCCTCTTTAATCCTCTGATCTATCATCTCTGATATCGTGATTTCACCTTCCGGCTCTGTGGTTACAAGCTCTGCTACCGTGCAATCTGTTTCTGTTGCCTGAGCTGCTGATGTGTCATTTTCCTTTTTATCCTTTTTTTCACATGCTGTCACCATACATAACATACATGCTGCTATCATAAGAACTGATATTGCTTTCTTCATAATAATTTTCCTTTCCGTCTGCGTTGCATTCATGCCTTTTATTGTTATCTCAATTTTTCCAAAATGTACTTCATTATGCCTTTACTCTGTTGCTTAGTCCTAAACAATCTCGGCGCTGATGTAATTTCTCGGATTATTTTTTCAATTTAACGTCACCCTAATATCTCATTTAATCTATAATCATGTCCTGACTGAAAATTAATAACTACATCCTTGAATGGGTCCGAACTGTCCTTTCGTCATTATCGTTCTGTATTTGTTCCCTTAATTTTCCAATCCTTCATCAGAGGGATATACTGCTCTAGCGATTATTCAATACCTCATATGTATTATTAAATAAATCCTCCACGGCAAAAGAAATCGTTGTCAGAAAGTATTTATGCTCTCTATTTCCGGCGCCTCTCCTTTGCTGTGTATCTGGGTTCCCTGTATTTCCAACTATCTTATTAGTCAGCTCATTTCCTGATTTTAAACTCTCCATTCTCTCCAGCTGAATTTCCTTAAGTCTTATTTCTTTACTGTCTCCGCATCATGACTTTTCTGTCCTCCTGTTAATGTATAAAATTATGGTCTTATTTTAAAAGCAGCTCTGCTGCTCTTGAAATAAAGCCACAATACAACTACAATACAATTCCACACCACAGCCTGTGGTGTGGAATCCAACATGAATGATTTTACATGCTGAACTGATTTGCTATCTGTGTATCGGTTGACTCTGCCTCACAGGTCTTGTCAAAATGCATATTCCGATGCTCATCGATCAGCTTTCCTTTACAAATGAAGGTCTGAGCTCTGCAAACTTGTTGGTAACCATGCCCTCTGATCTGAGCAGGTTCGTGATACTGTATCTTGTCGATTACGCTCTGTACATTATCTGCTTCTGTCCTGTACTCTCCTGCCCTTTCTCTCATTGTGTCAGGTGTCATTCTGATCTGTCCTGATGCCATTTTCATGTCCTCCTTAAAATAATTTTATATATAACTGC
>SCPN01000462.1_pt1 | contig 21593 bp, 36 predicted proteins | sample 6106831 | NCBI WGS metagenome assembly SCPN01 (sample SAMN10720447, study PRJNA508395) | human gut metagenome | isolation source: Participant 1, 0 month
CTAGTCATAAAATCGGTCGATTGTGGAAGTTTAAATGCTCAAATTAGATCGTTGGGTTAAAAAGTGGTAAAAGTGTAATTTAGTGAGGTAAAGATGATAAAACTTGCGACTGCATTTAGTGGATTGGTGCTATTGAACATGCCTTAATGAGAATGGGAATTAAACATGAACTGGTGTTTGCATGTGATAATGGTGATATAGATATATATTAACTAAGAATATTGATAATGATATTGATGATATTAATAAGGAATTAAATGATCTTCATTATTAATAAAAGAGATTAGCTCTAATAATAATGTAGATGATATTTATAAAACGCAATTAGAAGGAATGCTAATTGCCACAAAAAAGAATTTTATGATGCAGAAAATCAACTAAACTTAATTAGTGAAAAAATAACAGATTACTTATTAATACGGTTAAAAGTTTATTAGATGGTGAACTCATCAAAGTTAATAGAAAAAAAGAATATGCAAAAGGTTAGATGATTTAAATAAAGGCTCTTATGCAAATAAACGTCTTAAAGAGCTTTTACTTTATTATTAATTTCTAACGAACTCTCGTGATAACTATGAATTTATAAATCAACTAAATCTATTAGATAATATTGAAAACTGCTAATTAGGGTTTGATAATGATAATGGTAGAAAATTAATAAGAAGTATTATAGATTTATCTCAGCGGACGAGCATGCTCCATGAGAAAATTAATTATTTACATGTGCAAAAACAGTTAAATTTAATGGGAATGATTGGGACTCTCAAAAAGTTTGTAGATTCATTATATTCAGGACAAGAGAAAAGAAATAAAGTTAAATTAAGTTATATGGAAAATTATGATTTAGATAATGATTCTTTCACTGGAATATTGCTTTTTTAGATGGTAAACAGTATAAGGGAAAAGTCGATCTGAGGCAGCCCATGCCAGTCATTTAGCTTTGTTGGAAAAGCAAGGACTAGATGATACTCGAGGAACTTTATTTTATGAGTATGCTCGGTTAATTGATGAGATTAAACCTAAAGTTTTATATATGAAAAATGTTCAAGTAATTTCTCATGATAAAGGAAAGACCTGGGAAAGATGCAAAACAGGGTTTTAAATGAATTAGATTATGATTTTAGTTGGGATATTTTAAATGCTAAGGATTATGGAATACCACAAAATCGAGAGCGGCTTTTGTAGTAGGGTTTAGAAAAGATTTAAATCTTGATATAAAATTTACGTTTCCTGAAAAAATAAAATTAGAAAAAACGAATGCAAGATTTTATTAGATAATGCACCAGGAGGCTATTTTCTGCCTAAAAGGAGTTAATTTTGTAAAACTAGTAAAAAATCTTACAAAGAAGTACCCAAATTATGGAGATGTACAACTATGTCAAAAGAAAAATCAACAATTTAATTGGCATGGAGATTTTGTATTTCAAAGTGTTGAAGATGCAGAGAAAAATCATATAAAAGATTTAGAGAAATATTATCTCTTCTGAAAAGGTTAGAAAATATGTTTTGGCCACGGGACAAAGAATTTTTATAGTAAACCTGAAACTGATTTAGAAATAGCTCGTCCATTACTACAATGCATAAAATGCATAGAGCTGGTGTTGATAATTATGTTACAAACCGAAGGTCGATTGGCGAAAGTTAACACCAAGAGAGTGTTTAAGATTGATGGGTTTTCAGATAGCTTTAGAATTGTAGTTTCTGATACAGCCATGTATCAACAGGCTGGAAATAGTATAGTAGTTGATGTTCTTATTCATATTATGGAAGAAATATTAAAGTGCTATCCTAGTTTTAGAGATTAATATTGGGGGAATTATGTCATTTACACCATTTGCTAGATGGAGGAATTTTACGTTAGATAATTTAAAAGCGTTATTATCTGTATATCCAGATATGTCTCCAGCCTCCTGTCTGAAGCTGGTGAAATTATTGAGAACTCATTGGTTATGAGAGAGAACAGCTTATCAACAAGCTCTGTCAGTTTGGTATCGAAGATGATCAAATGATAAATTTAGAGTTCATCAATACTATATACTTTTAATGATGATAATCTTTAAAATATCTTGTTTTGGTTTAAAATCTATTGTGCACCAAATCCATATGTAGCATCAGATGACCCAATTAATTATTCTACTGTAGAATATGTCAAGATATTCTAAATAGTGAAACTCCATCTCTATCAATTTTGAAAATTTTATAGCACAATATACATACAGTGGTGATGATATCTTTTAAATGCGGTTAAAGCCTTTGGAAATCCTATAAAATAAAAAGAGAATAACCATCATATTTTATATGTTGAAGATACATCGATTGATGATGTAAAAGAACTAGACTTTTATTTTATCGAATTTTAATATTATCGAGCCACTATCAAAGTCTGAATTTTTGAACGTTTTCATATGAAAATTTTGTAAGTTTTATAGCTTTGATATTGTAAATAATTCAGGAAGATCAATTAGTGACAGAATTATCTTTTGATAGTATAAGAAATTGGGCACAATTTCTTATAAAGTATATAGAACGAGTAGATAATTTTAAAAGATTAGAGACTCTTTTGAAGTAACAGATAAAAAAATAAAAATTAATACCGATGATATGGGAGAAAATTATCTGAATTTTGTATTTATTAGACCTTCGTCTAATGTATATGATAGTGGATAATAGAATATTTAGAGATTATGAGTATAATCTTATAATTAATAATGAAGTTGTTAATTGTAAATTATCCACTCAGTGGGTTAGTACTGATTTAATTGGTAAGGAATATAATGCAAATTATATAAATGCTTTAATCCAACTAATTAACAAACAGTATGCTGATGTTTTAAATATTTATGAATCTAATGGCAAATGGTATTTAAAATACTTAAAGCAAAATTTAAAGTTTGAGGATTTCTCAGGATATTTTAGTTCAAGATTTGCGCATCGCTACATTACTGCTCTTATGTCTAAACCATTTATTATTTTGTCCGTAATAGTGGTACAGGAAAAACAAGAATAGCTAAGTCATTTGCTCAATATTTAGAAGTAAAAATGGGAGAGAATGAAAAAAATTGGATATTAGTCCCTGTTGGAGCTGATTGGACTGATAATACAAAGATTCTTGGATTTTATAATCCTCTTGCAGATAATGGTGGGTAGTGCATGAGAAGTCTTCAATATTGAGACTAATTGAGTTAGCAAATCTTCCCGAGAATAAAGATATTCCATTTTTTATAATACTGATGAAATGAACTTAAGTCATGTAGAACGATATTTTGCTGATTTTTAAGTCATATGGAGACCCCTGAAATTGATTTTATTCCTCGATGGTTATAGTGGTTCGTTAAAATACCCAAAAAATCTTTTTATAGTAGGTACAGTTAATATTGATGAAACAACATATATGTTTAGTCCTAAAGTACTTGATCGTGCAAATGTTATTGAATTCATACCAGAGAAGGAATCTGTATTAGATTTATTTAAGACTCCTCTTAATAGTAAGAACAATATTCTAGTAGCTCATAGTAATTTTGCAAAATTATTTTTAAATAAATCTCTAGATATTAGAAATGATTATAGTAAATTAAATGATGATATAATTTTAGAATTACAAGGTATATTTAGTACTCTTTATGATTTATTAGAAAAATGCGGATATGAGTTTTTTATAGAACTGTTCGTGAAATCAGACAATATATTTCTGCCGCTTATGAACTCACTATTAATGAAAGTGATTTTAATCTTAATTCTGTATTAGATGAAGCAATTATTCAAAAAATTCTTCCTAAAATTCATGGTAGTAGAAGAGAAATAGGAGAATTATTGGATGAGTTGGAGAAATTCTGTTCAGATAAAAAAATTAGAGTTAAGTTTTAAAAAATCCAAAGATGAAAGGTAAACTTGCAAAAAGTTCAGTATGCAAGTTTTATATAAGTTATGAATATTGCTGCCTTACGCTTTAGGTAAATAATGATTATCAGGCCTTAATTTATCCTGTTGGAGCATACGATATAATAGACTGGAAGAATCAAGAGGCTTGTGTACTAGGTGAAGATTTTATAACCTATTTTTATTTTGACGATTGTATTAACAATAGTATTTGTATTGATAATGGTTTAGATGGTGAACCAGTATTAAGGTTAATAGAAACCAAAAGATACATTATAAAACTAGAAAGTCAAACTGCAGATATTAAACAATATTTGAGTTACCAGTTTTACAGAATGAAAATAATAAGTTTTTAAAAAATTGAAAAAGATAAAAATCTTATTACTTTTCAATATATAAATTATCTTGAAGAAGTAGAGTATCATTTAGTAATAATGGTAATAATCGCACTTTAGTATTTGAAATTGTTCCCTGATAAATTTGATTATGAAAGTGATTATATTGAACTTACTGAGTCGATAGCCGAAAGCTGCTCTGAATTATTATTAGAATATGTTTAATCTACATCTAATCCTTTAGTGTTTCCGATGAGGATTCAAAACTCTTTTAGAGCAATTTATTTCTACGAAAAATTTTGCATATTCTGAAAATTTATTAGGTTTATTTGAGTCTATAAAACAGAATCGACCGATTATTAATTGAGGATTTGGAATTTAAATCTTTAGGTTCAGGCGCTATCATGTAAGGTCTCTTTACGCAACCATTTTCTTATACAAAAAATTGGACTAAACTTGAAAGCGATGTATCAGGTAATATTTTCTTCCCGGTATTGTAGGGGTAACAAAAAAGAGACAGTCTTGATAATTATAGCGAATCGTTTCTTAAAAATTTGCATTAGAAAGTTTCATAAGATTTGTAAAAACTTAACAGAAACGATTCCGCTAGTAAAGAATACAGCGCAATGCTTTGATGAGGCAAAAATCATGCAAAATATGTTAGAGTATTTTTGCAAAAATCATTTTTGATGATATTGGTCGATTAGAAATATTACCACAAAATAATCATGTGCTTCAGAAACGTAGAGGGTATTCTGAAATCTTTCTGCATTTTTAATGGTTGACTTGGCATTACAACTAGATTGAAAGGTAAAGATTCTATATATGATGGAGAGTCTAAAATGTAGCATTATTGTATGAATAATTGCATCTTCTTCGAGTTAAATAAAATAGTAAGGATGATAGAAGCTGTAAATGTAATAAAAAAAAAAAGGAACCTTTATTTCAATTGATGATAATCGGTTGAGTATTTTATTAAAGCAGGGTGTAAAGTCATGTCAGTCTTTTGTGATTGAAAATTTACATACTAGAATTAACTTATACTATAATCGAATATTTAGTCCTACTGATTTTAAATGTACTAAATATGAAGGATCATACTCTAGGCATTTTAGGCCTGATTATACAATAGCTATTTTCCCAAATAAATACTACGCTAGTTCTGATAATGGGGAGCGAAAAGCACTAGAAGCGGGAGATATAAGCTATATTCATTTGATGCAAAAATATCGTATTTCAGATATAACGTCTATTTTTAGTAATCAAAAACTAGTATTGGATGAAATTGTTCAGGAATTAAAAAAGTTGAAGAAGTTACTAATACCTATAAGCATGCAGACTTTTATTAAAAATGCATACTTATAATGATGCTATTCGAAGAACTATCGGTAGTTATGTTTTATATCCTGGGGAGTCTAACTTATCAGATGGAAAGGACACTATATTTAGACTTTATGATGAGATTCTTCCTGGTGTCGGTGCATTTGCAAAGCCAAGTATTAGTAGTTTAAGTGAAAATAAATTAGAAGAGTTTATTTTAGATGTAATAACTGAAAATAATAAAAATTATTCGAGGCTTAATCGTTTAAACTATTATAAGGAAATGGTTCTTCAAGAGCCTACTGTTAGTAATGACTCACAAAATAATTCAAATGAAAGATTATCTGAAAAATTATGTGTTATCGCTACATCCGTCTGATAGTCCTGAGGACTACTATTTCATTGGAGAAAAATAATTTGCTTAATAAAGGAAACGAGTTTTACTTTTATTATTATGCGATGTGTGATACTGTATATTCCCATCATAAGGATATAGCAAAAGCAGGACTATTTAGATTTTATAAAAATAATATTAATGATTCTGGTACATGAGATAGAGTCAATATTATGTGGAGTAGAATCTTCTGGTTTAATGTCAAAAGATACTTTTGTTAAAAAGTTAAATAAACAGGGATATCGTACTTCTATTGAAAATCATCATGGACTTTTATTATGTTATGAGGCTTAAAGTAATTGATGACTCACTACCATCTGAATCAAAAATCTATTAAAGATATTAATCATATAAATGGTAATGATAGCTTCCAGTCCCCATTCACCTAAAAGTAATTAAAACTGATAAATATAAGTTTATTAGAATAGAAGTTACTGCTAGCATATACATATGTGCTAGCAGTTTTTTGTTATATTAGGTGAACGTATAGTCTATACTAAAAGGAGTTACATATGACACAGCAAGAACGGTTACGCTATTTGGTTGAAGGCTTAGTAGTAGAATACAAAGAGAGGCATAACGAACATATAGATATCCCTGTGAATGAAGAAGAGCAATTTACACTCTTTAAATCTTTATGTAATATTCGTCCTGCTGGTGGCATGCCTCTTGAATGGATGAAGATAGAGTCTGAATATTTAAATATATTGGCCCATGAAAAGGGAATCTTAACCATTAATGATATGGAAGAGCGAGAGCCTCAGATTTATTTGTGGCAAGGAGATATTACTCGATTATCTGTAGACGCTATTGTAAATGCAGCCAATAATAAATTACTCGGATGTTTTGCTCCAAATCATAAGTGTATCGATAATGAAATCCATACCTTTGCTGGTATAGAGCTTCGCATAGAATGTGCTAGAATGACTGAGTATATGGAGATGCCTGAAAAAACGGGTGTGGCTCGTATGACCTATGGATATAATTTGCCCGCAAAGCATGTACTTCATACGGTAGGTCCTATTATTTATGAAAGTGTAACAGATAAGGAAAGAATTGAATTAGCTTCGTTATCGGTGGTTTAAAACTAGCTAATGCTTATAACTTACGCTCCATTGCATTCTGCTGTATTTCTACTGGTGAATTCAGATTCCCTAATGAAGAAGCAGCACAGATTGCGATAGATACAGTACGAACATATTTAAAAGAAACGAATAGAAAAATACAAGTAGTATTTAATGTATTTAAGGATATGGATTATGATATCTACAACAAATTATTATCATAATATAGATACTTTATATGCACCTATTAATAGGGAATAGGAACCTACACCTTTTGAAATTCATAAAAATACTGTATTATTTAATATGACTTGCAAAAAGTTATGTATGATAGGTTAGTTTTAGAAGGAGTTAATGTACTATAAATACACCTATGAAAGTCCCATTAGGAACTATTTATGCTTGGTACATTAACATACTTAACAGATTTGTTTTTTATCGATGAAGATTATGCACCAAGTTATGATGATGCGAATATATTGAACAACAACAGGTCCTTTGAAGACTATTATGTGGCTAGACCAATACTTAATGGTAAAAAGCCTTTATTACACCACCGATTCAGTTAGAGGGGACAGAGTTCGTAAATCTGTATGGGCTGTATTACAAACATCCCTTATGGAGTAACTACCACTTATGGTGATATTGTAAAGAGATTGCAAAGCAGCAAGGAAAGATAGACATTCGCCTCAAGCTGTAGGAGGTGCTGGTACATAATCCTATATCTATTATCATTCCATGTCATCGTGGTAGTAATGGTAATTAACTGGCTATGCTGGCGGTATTGAACGCAAGAAATACATGCTTTCTTGAAGCGAAACATAAATAGTACATATTAGATTGTAAAATCATATTTAAATAGACTTATAGAAGAAAGAGATTACTTATGATGGATAGACTCATCATAGGTAATCTCTTTGGTATATATAGGTGGGACTATTTAAATTGATTTACTAAGGTACCAATGCCACTAATCGATATAGATACGGTATCTCCTGATTTTAACCAACCATATCGTTTTTCATTTTACCAAGTACAACACCACTAGGGTGTACCGGTAAAGATAATGTCACCTTCCTGTAGTGTAATATACTGGGATACAAATTCGATAATCGCGTCCGGTTTAAACATCATTTGTTGTAATTTGGCTTGTTGACGTATTTCACCATTTACTGTTGTAGTAATAGTGGCATTGTCAAAATCAAAATCATCTGGAGAAACAATAGTGGACCGATAGGGCAAAGTTATCTAGTGATTTGCCAAGAATCCATTGAGAGTCTCTAAATTGTAAGGCTCGAGCTGAAACATCATTTCCAATGGTATAGCCTAAATATGGTCTCTGGCCTGTTTACGAGATATATTTTTACCAGTCTTACCAATGATGATAACCAGTTCTCCTTCGTAATCATAATGAAGGTTTTCATCTTTAATGGGAACTATATCTTGATGTGATGCCAATGCATTAGATGTTTTCATAAAGATTTCTGGAAAATCATGTAGCAAGACTAGTTTCCTCTATATGGTCTGCATAGTTTAAACCGATACAGATAATGTTTTGGGATTAGTAATTAGGGTATGGTTAGTAGATTCTTTCATGAGAGATACCCTTAAGAGATGAGATACATTGTAAGTTAATTATAATATAAATCGGTAATCGGTATGTAATGAATAATTTTTGACGAAATAATTATATAGAGGCATTTTTGTCACATCCTATTTGTTATATTTAAACAAGGTAATAAAAGGAGGAGTTCCTATGTATATGCATAGAAATGTGACAGATAAATTTATAGGTACTGTAGTATCTTGTGACATTATAAGTACGGGTAGTTGGTATGGTGATTTACCAGAATCCGTACCAAAGGAAGTGAAATTAAATCGTAAAGATTACTATATCGAAGAGATACAACATATTTCTATTAAGGAAACTATTAGTGTTACCTATGGCATTAAATGGGAGCATATCTCGAAACCTGTAGAGGGTAAAATAGAATCCTTAACTACTAAGGAGTACTCAATTGACGAATCTAAAAAACAATATCTATTAGAGCTTATGAGGCGTAGATTTTCCGATGATATTGACCTATATGATGAGGATGAGTGTGCTGTCCAGGTACAGCTCATAAACACTGAGAATCAGGAATTTATATATGAATTTCCTTTGATAATACTCTGAGGGCCATGTCTATACTATTCAGACAAATTCTAGGAATGTCTACATTACTTTTATTTGATGGAAATCGAGAAAAAGATAGAATTCAAGAGATTCATATTGAAGTGCAAAAAAATATGTACCAAGACTATGGTGACGTAAATACATTGAATTTTAATTGGAATGAGCCGTCTATTTCCATTGATTGTAATAGTAAGCAATTTGGTCACTCTAGCCATAGTCATAGCGAGTATGTAGATAATCAAATGATTCATCAATTGAAGCAAGATATTGACTTTCACATTGGCGAAACGCTATATAGTCTAGATTCTTTTAGTCTTAGTGAAAGTCATGATCTTGATAGTGACCCTGCCCGTGGTGGTATAGTAACAGTACGTATTAAATGGGCACATAAAGAAGATACATTGTTTATAGGGAATGTAACTGATCAGTATGTGCCCACTTGGTATAAAAATCCAATTAATTTTATACATGCTCATACAAGAGATAAATCTTTACAAGAGTTTTTACAATCAAATCATACATCTGATAGAAGGATTTATACGTATTGTTCAGTATATATTTTTAAGATAAACCAGGAATTTTATTATCGTACTGATAGAAATGATATATATGAAGGTGATATTGTAAAAGTTCCGTTTGGATTCGATAATGCGGTTCGTACTGGTCGTGTAGAATCTATTTCATATCATACGCGTTACGACGTACCTTATGATTTGAAACGAACTAAATTTATTATAGATAAAGACATAGAGATTATTTATGATACCAATCGTTATAGATATGATGATTCCATATGATTTATAACGCATAAAAATAAGTGATATTCTATATTTTGTACTTAAGTATACTCAACTTATTACATGTCTAATCTCTGTCCTCTATAGAATATGTTGAAATAACTTGCTCATAGTGTTAAGATTATAAGTATATTAATAAGCATGGAGGTAATTGTTATGAGCAAGAATATCGATTGGGATAATCTCGGTTTTGGTTATGTAGAAACCGACTACCGTTATTTGACTACATATAAAGATGGTAAATGGGATGAAGGTGGTTTAATCACTGATTCTAATGTTGTATTAAACGAATGTGCAGGCGTATTCCAATATGCCCAAACTATTTTTGAAGGTTTAAAAGCATATTATACTAAAGACGGACGTATTGTATGTTTCCGTCCAGATCTTAATGCAATTCGTTTAGATGAATCTGCAGAACGTCTTGTAATGCCTAAGTTACCTGAAGGTCGCTTTATTGAGGCTGTAAAAGAAGTGGTAAAAGCAAACAAAGACTTTGTTCCTCCATATGGTCACGGTGCAAGCCTTTATGTTCGTCCTTACATGATGGGTACAAATGCTGTTATCGGCGTAAAACCAGCAGATGAATACCAATTCCGTATCTTAACTACACCAGTAGGCCCTTACTTCAAAGGTGGCGCTAAACCGATTAAAATCCGTACTACTGATTTTGACCGTGCTGCTCCACATGGTACTGGTCATATTAAAGCGGGCTTAAACTATGCTATGAGCTTGTACGCTATTACAGACGCGCACAATGAAGGTTACGCAGAAAACATGTACCTTGATGCGGCTACTCGCACACATGTTGAAGAAACTGGTGGTGCTAACTTCATCTTTATTACAAAAGACGGCAAATTAGTAACACCTAAATCTGATAGTATCTTGCCATCTATTACACGTCGTTCCTTGATGTACGTAGCAGAACATTACCTTGGCATGAAGGTGGAACATCGTCCTGTACACGTTGATGAATTGAAAGATTTTGCAGAAATTGGTCTTTGTGGTACAGCAGCAGTTATCTCTCCTGTAGGTTTGATTCACACTAAAAATGGTGATATCCATGTACCTGCTGGTATGGATGATATGGGGCCTATCACTAAAAAATTATATGACACATTACTCGGCATTCAACACTGTGAAATTGGAGCGCCAGAAGGTTGGATTGTTGAAATTTGCTAATTCTTTTTTGAATTATGTAAATGTGAAAGTAATAAAAACGGCATCTATCGTCTGATAGATGCCGTTGTTTATTCCACTAGAGATAGTATTAAACTATTGATTTTGATGGATACATATTCTGGTTTTATTTAGTTAGATTTTGCTCGGCTTGCTACCTTAGCCATGAATTTTTCGTTGTTAATAACAAAGCGTTCATGTGTGCCGCGACCGATGATACCAATACCGTCAGAGGCTTCAATATCAAAGGTGATTTTACGACCTTCTACAGCACTTACCGTCGCTTTCGCAGTTACTATTGCACCAAGCGGAGTAGGGGCCTTCATGAGTAATAGATAGGGAGATACCTACTGTGCCTTCTCCTTCTTCTAAATGGGGTTGTACTGCCGCTTGTGCGGCCTCTTCCATAAGAGCACACATAGCTGGTGTAGCAAAGACCTCTAAAGAACCAGACTTCATTGTTTTTGCAATATTAGATTCAGTTACTATAACTGTCGCCGTAGCTGTTTGACCTGCTGATACCATATTATACCTTCTTTTCACTAAGAATATTCTCATTATACTAGTATTATACATCTTTCAATTATTTTTATGCTAATTAGATTGAATCAAAGGCGGATAACTATATATAACGTGTCTATAGAATACGTGATATAATGAAGCTAGTCTTTTTAATACGAGGTATATATGAGTAAAAGAAATTTAAAACCTTCTGGTGAAGGTTGGGTACAGTTAATAGCAGGACTAGGTTTTATTGTCCTATTAATTGTCATAAATATAATAGATCCTACGATTTCTATCCAACCATGTGGCACTTGGCAACGAGTGGTTCTATGGAGGAAGTAGCAGAATATATTCAAAGCTTTGGTCCTATGGCCATGGTTGTGAGTATGGTCCTCGATATTTTTGTTAATGCTGTAGGATTCTTACCATCCATTTTTATATCTACTGCTAATGGTCTAGTATTCGGCATGTGGCCTGGGATTATCATCTCTTGGCTTGCTGAGACGATTGGCGTAGTCATTAGCTTTTACATTATGCGTTACTTCTTGCGCGATACAGCGGACAAGCTCATTGAAAAGAGTACTGTTTTGATGAAAGTAGATGATTTCTCCGGTAAAGAATGGTTTTGTGGTCATGTTATTTGCCCGGTCCTTACCATATTTTCCGTCTGGTGTCATCACTGCATTAGGCGCCATTAGTAAAATTAAACCAAGAGATTATATCTTGGCGAATTTAATCGGTAAGTTTCCCATCTACCGCTCTTGAAGTGGCTATTGGTACAGATATAGTTAACTTCCAAGAGAATATGGGGCGCTTAGGAATTATTGTAGTTGTTGCTGGTGTAGTGTACTTTGTACTATGGAAAGTGTACAAGAACTATATGAATAAGAAAAACGCTGAACAAGAGCATGATCCTAATGCATAACAATTTCTAATCTTAGTTAAAATTTTGAACTTACTATATATGAAAGAGGCGATAGTATGAGCTTTTCTCTTCCTGAACGGGTTACCTTAAAAGGTCCTAATTTTATTCGTGAAGTATTTGAACGTGGTGTAGGGGTAGAAGGTTTTATCAGCTTTGGTATTGGTAATCCTGCACCTGAAGCCATTCCTGTTGAAGTTATCGAAAAGGCTTTTGACGAAGTGGTTCACTCCAATCCTATGAGCCTTTTACAGTATGGTCCTATGCAAGGCGATGCACGACTAGCTGAGCTTACATTGGAACGTTTAGTAAAAACACATAAGATGAACCCAGAAGGTCAAGGGCTCATTATCTCTAATGGGGCTGGTCAATTATTAGGTCTTGTACCAATCACTGTATTAGAACCAGGCGACGAAGTATACATGGATGAGTTTACTTTCACCAGTGCTATTAATTCCGTACGTAACATGGGTGGTAAAGCATTAGGTATTAAAACTGATGAGCACGGCATGATTCCAAGTGAATTAGAGAAAGCTGCTCAATCTGGCAAGGGAAAATATATTTATCTCATTCCTAACTTCCAAAATCCAACAGGCATTACGATGCCGTTGGAACGCCGTAAAGAAATTTACGCTATTGCATCTAAATATGATTTGTTTATCTATGAAGATGATCCATATGGTGAAATTCGATTTGCTGGAGAATACATCCCGACCTTTAAATCCTTTTGATTCAGAAGATCGCGTTCTATATGCAGGTTCTTATTCCAAAACATTATCTGCAGGCTTGCGTGTAGGTTTCTTATTTGGCCCAGCGAAGGTAATAGAAGCTATTCAAGCATTAAAAAATAATACAGCAGGTCAAATGCCATTAGTCACTCAAAAAGTTGTGGCTAAAGTGATAGATACCATTGACTATGATGAGCATTTAGATAATGTGCGCAAAGTATATAAAATGAAATGTGATGCTTTACTTAAGGCCTTTGATAAGTATGCAAGTTCTAAGGTTCATTTAACTCAACCTACAGGCGGCATGTTTGCATGGATGACTATGCCATCTGAAGTTAACTGTGATGACTTCTTTGAAGCATGTATGGACCGCAATGTAGGGATTATTAAATGTGGTGCCTTTGCAGCAGATGGTGCAGGGGAAGGCCATGCGTTCCGCTTGAGCTATACTGTGCCAACTGTAGAAGAAATTACAAAGGGCATGGAAATTCTAGGTGCTTTAACTAAAGAATTCTGTGGTGAGTAATATATTGATAATTTTTGATATAACGTGATACAATGTAACAGTAGATACATTGTATTTACCATATAAACTAAAGGTTTTACATATAGATGTGAGGTAGTTCCTCCAAGAAAGTAGGTGTATACTATGGGTTGCGGTAGCAGCAGTGATTGTGGCGGATGCCCATCTCAATCTTCTGGTTGCGGTGGCGGCGCTCCTCAACAACCTCAAGATCTTACAGCTCAATTACACGAGCTTAGTTCTGTTAAACATGTAATTGGCGTAGTATCTGGTAAAGGTGGCGTAGGTAAATCCTCCGTTACGAGCTTGATGGCCATTACAATGGCGCGTAAAGGTTACAAAGTAGGTATCCTCGATGCGGATATTACAGGTCCTTCCATTCCTAAGATGTTCGGTATCAAGGAAAAAGCTTATGCTGACGAAATTGGCATGTATCCGGTAAAATCTAAAGGCGGTATCGATGTTATGTCTGTTAACCTCCTTTTGGAAAACGATACAGATCCTGTTTTATGGCGTGGTCCTATTCTAGGCAATGTAGTAAAACAATTTTATACAGATGTTATTTGGAAAGACATCGATTATTTATTTGTTGATATGCCACCAGGAACAGGTGACGTAGCGATTACAGTTTACCAATCCTTGAAATTGGATGGTATTATCATCGTTACATCTCCTCAAGACTTGGTATCCATGATTGTTGAAAAAGCAGTAAAAATGGCTGATTTAATGCAAGTGCCTATTATTGGTGTAGTGGAAAACTACTCTTATTTCCATTGCCCAGATAACGGTAAGGATTACCAAATCTTTGGTGAAAGCCACATTGAAGAAATCCTTCAAAAAGTACGGTCTATTATTGTTGAACCGTTTACCAATTGATCCAACTATTGCAAATCTTTGCGACCAAGGTGATATTGAGTCTATCGAAAAAACAAACTTAGAGAACGTATCTCTACCAGAATAGGATTTATATGATAATGAAAGCTGTGCATACCTAGTGATGCACAGCTTTTTCTCACATATTTTTATTTTGTTATATATTATATTTATCATAAGAAGATATAAATATATTTTGGTTTTTTCCTATGTAGGAGGTATGTGTATGAAAAAACTATTAAACTGGATTATTCCAGCGGCCTTCGGGGTAGGCCTTTGGTTTATTCCAACTCCAGAGGGGCTAACTCCTCAGTCTTGGCATTTATTCGCCATCTTTGTTGCTACTATCGTAGGCTTCATTACTCAGCCGTTACCGATTGGTGGCGTATCCATCGTTGTTATTACTGTGGCTGCTTTGACAGGTACGTTGAAGATAAGTGAAGGCATTTCTGGTTTTGCTAACTCTGCTATCTGGTTAATCGTAGGCGCTTTTTTATTCTCTCGTGGCTTTATTAAAACTGGTTTGGGGAAACGTATTGCTTATAATTTGATTTCTGCTTTTGGTAGTAGCTCCTTGCGTTTGGCCTACGCATTGGCTTTGTCTGATTTGATTTTAGCTCCCGCAACACCATCTAACACAGCTCGTGTGGGCGGCGTAATCATGCCTATTACAACTAGCTTGGCAAAAGCTTTCGGTTCTGAGCCTCAAGATGGTCCTCGTAAAATTGGTTCCTTCTTGATGCAATCTATTTACCAAGTAAATACGATTACATCTGCTATGTTCCAAACATCCATGGCTGGTAATACCTTGGTTGCTGCTTTAGCACTTCAATCCTTTGGTATTGGCATTACTTGGGGGGATTGGGCTATGGCAGCCATCGTACCTGGTATCATTGCATTGATTATTATGCCGTATTTCATTTATAAAGTATATCCACCGGAAATCAAAGACGCTCGCGAAGCTCAACAAATGATTCGCGAAGAGTTAAAAGGTCTTGGCAAGATTTCTTTCCAAGAATGGGTAATGCTTGGCGTATTTATTTTGGCATTAGTATTGTGGGCCACTTCACAATTCACAAAACTTGATGCTACAACAGTTGCATTCTTGGGTATTTCCATTTTGCTTGCTACAGGCGTTCTTATTTGGGATGATGTTAAGAGTGAAAAAGGCGCTTGGGATACATTGGTTTGGATGGGTACATTGATGGGCTTTGCCGGATTCCTTTCTAAATTGGGCTTTATCAAATGGGCTACAGTTCAAGTGGGTGGTTATATTCCAGAAGGCTCTTGGGTAATTGCCTTTGTTGTAGCAGTTCTTGTTAACACGTATGCACATTATGTATTTGCGTCTTGACAGCACATATTTCTGCAATGTTCGTAGCGTTCTCTGCAATCGCTATTTCTGCAGGTGCACCACCTATGTTGACATTGTTGATGATCGCATTCACATCTAACTTGTGTATGTCTTTGACTCACTATGCAGCAGGTCCATCCCCAGTAATCTTTAATACTGGTTATGTTCCTCAAAATACATGGTGGAAACTTGGTTTCTTCGCATCCGTAATTAACTTAATTATCTTCATGGGCCTTGGCTCTGTATGGATGAAGTTGATTGGCATGTGGTAAGAAGTAATACTGATAATTTTATATGGTCGTAATATATAATTGTAAATTCTATTGATTTAGAGTTGTATGTATTTAAAATATATTGAAAGCCCGAAGGGCGGCTTTTATGATAAAATATTAGTAATTAATATATTATTAATGTATATATCGTAAAATTATAAAAGTAAATAATTTATAAAATTGAACGAGTTTAAAACTATTCATGATATTGTACAAATTGTATTTGTGCGTAGGAGGGACCTATGAAGTTTGATAATGAACAGTTACTAAAATATATTGGTGCTTGTACTTCACCGTACCATACGGTAGATACAAGTTTACAAATGTTGTTAGATCTCAGGTTTTACAGAACTTAGTTTAGACGATGAGTGGCAACTAGATTCTGGTTCTTATGTAGTTAATGTTTTGGCACTACATTGTTTGCCTTTCATATAGGGAAGAAACCAGAACATACATTACGTATTGCGTCGGCTCATACAGATTTTCCCTGCTATTCGTGTTAAACCTAATCCTGTTACAACTGTGAAAGGCTATACCAAGTTAAATGTGGAAATGTATGGTGGTCTCATTGAAAACACATGGTTAGACCGTCCTTTAGGTGCTGCAGGTACAGTCGTATTAAAAGGTGATAATGTCTTTGATGTAGATTCTGTTCTAGTCGATACAAAACGGCCTATCGCTATTGTTACAAATTTAGCAATTCATATGAATCGCTCTGTTAATGATGGGATTAAACTAAATCGTCAAAAGAAATGCTTCCCTATTATGATGATGGCGTCCCAACAAGATGATAATGGTGAAAGAGTTTTGTTGATAATAGAAATCCAAGTTTATTTCCTGACACCAGGGTTCAATATGATGAGTGGAGTACGTTTTAGCTGATGAAGTAGATTGATCCTTCTGAAATATTGTCTTATGAAATGACCTTATATCCTGCAGAGCAAGGCTGTGTACTTGGCATAGAAGGTGATTTCATTAGTGCTCCGCGGTTAGATAATTTAACATCTTGCTTTGGTGTACTATCTGGTATTATTCAAGCTCGTAAACATAATGCTAATGGTGTACGTTGTGCTATTCTTTTTGATAATGAAGAGGTGGGCAGTCGTACAAAACAAGGTGGGGCAGGAATGCTTTTACCTAACCTTATTAAACGTTTGTATGACGCATTAGGATATTCTAATCAAGAGATGGACAGCTTTATTTCTAAAGGTTTTATGATTTCCTCCGATGTGGCTCACGGATTACATCCAACTATCCAGAGAAAAATGATATCACTAATATTCCTATCTTAATAAAGGCCTTGCCCTTAAAATTGTATGTAGTCAATCTCTTATGATGGAGAGCAATTGCTATCGTTAAGGTCTTTGTGAAGAAGCGGATGCACAGTATCAGATTTATGTAAATCGTTCAGATGTTCTGGAGGTTCAACGGTTGGTTCTATTTCTTCCGCTATGTTGCCAATGCGTACCATCGATGGGCTTACCATTATTAGCAATGCATTCTGCCCGTGAGTTAATGGGCGCTAAATGATCAAGAGCAATTAAATCGATTAATGAATCATTTTTTAGGTGGTAAATAATATAAAAATAGAATTAATTCGATGTGCATCATTGAAAGACATATGATTTTTTGTAATGAACGACAAAAATTATATTTTATACTTTCATAATTGATATAATCCTTTAAATATACTGGAAAATATTGTATAATAAGTATATATTATTATGAATATAAAACTCATCATAAATTTTGATGAGCTATCCAAATATATTATTTTTTATCTATAAGTATAGGAAATATTCATATATTAATAAAAATGAAAGCTGATAGTTCACATTTGTGGAAGCTAGTAGGAGGCAATACATGAGAAAAATTAAATCCGTATTGGTTGCCAAGCGTGGTGAGATCGATCCGCGTGTTCCGTGCATGTAATGAAATATTAAAACTGTAGCCATTTATTCTAAAGAGGATACATTATCCTTGCATCAAAACCAAGCTGACGAAGCCTACCTCGTTGGGGAAGGTAAAACCTGTTGACGCATATCTCGACATTGAAGATATCATCCGTATTGCAAAAGAACATGACATCGATGCTATCCATCCTGGTTATGGTTTCTTATCTGAAAATGAAGGCTTTGCTCGTCGATGCGAGAGAAGAAGGTATTATCTTTATCGGTCCAAAAATCAAACACTTAAATATGTTTGGTGATAAAGTTAATGCTCGAGCAAGCGAAACAGCGGCAAATCCCAATGATTCCTGGTTCTGATGGGGCTTTAAAAGATTATGCTCAACTAGAAGAATTCGCTAATACACATGGCTCCCATTGATGATTAAAGCGCGTTAATGGCGGTGGCTGTGGTATGCGGAAGTTCATCGCAAAGAAGACCTTCGTGATGCATACGATCGCGCTAAATCTGAAGGAAAGCAGCATTTGGTGACGATGATGTATATGTAGAAAACTCATCGTAGAACCTAAACATATTGAAGTTCAAATCTTAGGTGACGACATGGCAATGTAGTTCATTTACATGAACGTGACTGCTCTGTTCAACGTCGTCACCAAAAGTTGTAGAAATGGCGCCAGCTTTTGCGTTGTCCTTAGAAACTCGTAAAGCTGTATGTGATGCTGCCGTTAAAATCATGAAAATGTTGGCTACGTGAATGCAGGTACTGTAGAATTCTTGGTAACAGCTGATGGTAACTTCTACTTCATCGAAGTTAACCCTCGTATTCAAGTAGAACATACTGTAACAGAAATGATTACAGATATTGATATTGTTCACGCTCAAATTAAATTGCTGAAGGCTATAATTTACATAGCCAGATAGGTATTCGAGCAGAGATCGAGTTCCTTGTAAAGGTACTGCTATCCAATGTCGTATCACTACAGAAAATCCTAAGAATAACTTTATGCAGGTAAAATCTTGGCTTATCGTAGTTCCGGTGGCTTTGGTATTCGTCTTGACTCCGGTAATGCTTTTACAGGCGCTGTAGTAACACCACTATGATTCTTTTGTAAAGCAACGCATTCAACCTAACATCGAAGAAACAATTCGCAAAATGCTTCGTTGTTTAAAAGAGTTCCGTATTCGTGGCGTAAAACAAATATTCACTTCTTAATCAATGTATTGGAACATCCTGAATTCCAAAGCGGTAGATACAATGTAAACTTCATTGAAGAACATCCTGAGTTATTTGAATTAAAACCAGCACGTGACCGTGGTACTAGATTGTTACGCTACATCGCTGACGTTACAATCAATGGTTATTCTGGTGCAGGTCCTCAAGTGGTTCCCTGACTTTGAACCAATTCAGATGCCATCTACTCTAGATGTAAGTCCAGCAGCTGGTACTAAACAAAATTTGATGAACTTGGCGGATAAATTTCAGTAAATGGTTATCTGAACAAAAACAAGTATTCTTTACTGATACCACATGGCGTGATGCTCACCAATCTTTGTTTGCTACACGTCTTCGTACAATTGATATGGCTCGCGTAGCTGGTCATGCTGCAAAAGGTGTACCTAACTTATTCTCCTTAGAATGTTGGGGCGGGGCTACTTTCGACGTATCCTATCGATTCTTACATGAAATCCATGAGGAACGTTTGCGCATGTTCCGTCGAGAAGTACCTAACACATTGCTTCAAATGCTTCTTCGTGGTGCAAATGCCGTAGGTTACACATCGTATCCAGACAACGTAGTTCGTCATTCATTCAACGGGCTGCAGCCAATGGTGTTGACGTATTCCGCGTATTTGATAGCTTGAATAGTCTTGATAATATGCATGTTGCTATCGATGAAGTGCGTGCACAAAATAAAATAGCTGAAGTTGCATTGTGTGCTATACTGGCGATATCCTTGATGGTGCTCAAAATACAACTTGGTCTATTATGTAAGCATGGCGAAAGAGCTTGAAAAGGTGCTAATATTATTATTGCAATTAAAGATATGGCTGGTCTTTTGAAACCTCAAGCGGCTTATAATCTTGTATCTGCCTTAAAGATGCTGTTACTGTACCGATTCATTTTGTACACATGAAGGTTAAAGTACTGCTATCTATTCCTATATGGTCGCTGTAGATGCTGGGTGTAGACGTTATCGACTTAGCATACTCAGCATTTGCTAATGGTACTTCTCAGCCAACCTAGCATGAATTCCATGTACTATGCATTGAGTGGACATGACCGTCAACCTGAAATGAACATTGATTACATGGAAGAAATGTCTCATTACTTCGATATTCGTCCTTACTACAAGGTGTAGATAAAGCGAAGCATATCCTAACACTAGAAGTATATCAACACGAAATGCCAGGTGGTCAATATTCCAACTTGCAACAACAAGCTAAGATGGTAGGCCTTGGCGATCGTTGGGCTGATATTAAAGAAAATGTACCACCAAGTAAATATATGATGTTTGGTGATATCATCAAAGTAACGCCATCCTCTCAAAGTTGTAGAGCGATATGACATTGTACATGGTACAAAACAACTTAACTGAAAAGATATCTACGAAAGGGCGATGTATTAGACTTCCCTCAATCCGTAGTTGAATTCTTTGAAGGTCGTCTTGGCACTCCATACCAAGGATTCCCTGAAGAGTTACAAAAATTATCTTGAAAGGTGCAAAACCAATCCACAGTTCGTCCTGGTGCGGTGTTACCACCAACAGACTTTGAACATATTCGTCATGAATTAAGCGAAATGGGAGCCCAAACAACTGATGAAGATATTAGTGCATACTGCTTGTATCCTAAGGTTTACCAAGATTACAATAAATTTGTAAAAGACTTTTGGTGATGTATCTGTAGATACCAACGTTCTTCTTTTGGTATGAAACGGGGCGAAGAAATCCAGTAACTATCAAAGGTAAAACCCTTATCATTAAAATGAATGGTGTTTCTGACCAGATGAAGATGGTAATCGTATCATATTGTTCGAGTTTAATGGTCAACCTCGTAGTATTAAGGTTCATGATAAACGCTACAAGACTACTGGTGTTCGTCGTTAAAGCTGATGAATCTAACCCTGGTGGGAAATCGGTGCCACATTGTCTGGCTCTGTTAAGATTCTCGTTAAGAATGGTCAATCTGTAAAAGGGTGAGCCATTGATCGTTACAGAAGCGATGAAGATGGAAACAACAATTACAGCTCCAATGGTTGGTATCGTAGAAGAAATTCTTGTACGTGAAGGTAGCCGCATCGAATCTGGTGACTGCTTGCTTCGCATTGAAGATGCTTTAAAACGATAAGCTTAAAAGCAATTAAAATTAAAA
>SCPN01000938.1_pt1 | contig 21543 bp, 23 predicted proteins | sample 6106831 | NCBI WGS metagenome assembly SCPN01 (sample SAMN10720447, study PRJNA508395) | human gut metagenome | isolation source: Participant 1, 0 month
GATTCTTCGAAGAGCTGGGGGAGATCGCCTTCTGGAAGCTGGCGATTAAACCAGGTAAACCGTTCGCGTTCGGTAAACTCAGCAATAGCTGGTTCTGCGGCCTGCCGGGCAACCCGGTTTCAGCGACGCTGACCTTCTATCAACTGGTACAGCCTTTGCTGGCAAAACAGCTTGGCAACACCGCCAGCGGCCTGCCCGCGCGCCAGCGCGTACGCACAGCGTCCCGCCTGAAAAAAACGCCAGGACGTCTTGATTTCCAGCGCGGCGTGCTGCAACGCAACGCCGACGGTGGAAACTTGCAGTGACGACCACCGGACATCAGGGTTCACATACTATTTAGCTCAACTTTATCCGGCAACTGCTTTATCGTGCTGGAACGCGATCGCGGCAATGTGGACGTGGGCGAATGGGTGGAAGTAGAACCGTTTAACGCGTTGTTCGGAGGCCTGTAATGACGGAACTCAGCGATCAGGAGATGCTGCGCTACAACCGGCAAATCATTCTGCGCGGTTTTGATTTTGACGGTCAGGAGGCGCTAAAAGATTCTCGTGTGCTGGTAGTCGGCCTCGGTGGACTCGGCTGCGCAGCTTCGCAGTATCTGGCAAGCGCCGGTGTCGGCAACCTGACGCTGCTCGACTTCGACTCGGTTTCGCTCTCGAATCTGCAACGCCAGACGCTGCACAGTGATGCTACGGTCGGGCAACCGAAGGTAGAATCCGCCCGTGACGCCATGACGCGGATCAACCCACATATCGCGATTACGCCAGTCAATGCACTGCTTGATGACGCTGAACTTGCTGCGATGATTGCAAAACACGATCTGGTACTCGACTGTACGGATAACGTTGCGGTGCGTAATCAACTGAACGCTGGCTGTTTTGCCGCGAAGGTGCCGCTGGTTTCCGGCGCGGCAATTCGTATGGAAGGGCAAATCACGGTCTTCACTTATCGGGACGGCGAACCGTGCTATCGCTGCCTTAGCCGTTTGTTTGGCGAGAACGCATTAACCTGCGTAGAAGCAGGCGTGATGGCACCGTTGATCGGCGTAATTGGTTCGTTGCAGGCAATGGAAGCGATCAAACTGCTGGCAGGTTATGGCAAACCGGCCAGCGGGAAAATCGTCATGTACGATGCGATGACCTGTCAGTTTCGCGAAATGAAACTGATGCGCAATCCGGGGTGTGAGGTGTGCGGGCAGTAATTGCCACCTCCAGGCCAGATAAGACGCGGCACTCCGCCACGTCATCAGCAATTTATGAGGATGCAGAACGTCCGGTTAAATCGACGTTCTGCCAAACGCTCCCAGCCAGTCCTGTTCAAACTTCGCCACAGCGGCTTCCACCGCCGGATAGCTAATCATCTGTTGTGCCACATCCAGTGGCAGCGTAATTGATTCACATCCTGCCAGTAAGCAGTCCAGCGCCTGACGCGGGGTTTTGAAACTCGCTGCCAGCACTTTCGCCTGCGGCGCATGCATTTTCAATAACTGGTGTAAGTCGGTCACAGTCTGAATGCCGCTACCGCCCTGAGCATCAATACGATTAACGTAAGGCGCAACATATTCCGCACCTGCCAGCGCCGACAGCAGCCCTTGTGCTGCGCCATATACCGCGGTTCCCAGCGTTGGAATCCCTTCCGCTTTTAACATCTTAATAGCTGCCAGCCCCTCGGCGGTCACCGGAACTTTCACCACGATATCCGCAATAATAGAACGCAATTTACGTGCGTCATTCACCATCCCTTCAGCAGTGGTAGCCATTACCTGGGCAAACAGACGCCCCTGACCGCCCATCGCTTCATGAAGTTGCGGAAGCACAACATCCAGCGGTTTTTTACCCGCGGCGATAATGCTTGGGTTAGTGGTCACACCCGCCAGCGGAAAAATACGTGACAGCGCCTTCACCGCAACAACGTCTGAAGTATCCAGATACAGTTCCATAACCATCCTCAAAATGTACTTTTTGTCTGAATGTAGACTATCACGGGAAAACTCTCTGAACAGTTGACGCACATCAATCTAACTTTCATTCGAAAGTATTTTAATGTTTGAACGAAACAGAGAGGCAACTATGATTTTCAATATTCAGCGCTACTCGACCCATGATGGCCCCGGTATCCGCACGGTCGTATTTCTTAAAGGCTGTTCGCTGGGCTGCCGCTGGTGTCAGAACCCGGAAAGCCGCGCCCGCACGCAGGATCTGCTGTATGACGCACGACTGTGTCTGGAAGGCTGCGAGCTGTGCGCTAAGGCCGCGCCGGAAGTGATTGAGCGCGCGCTGAATGGTTTGCTTATTCATCGGGAAAAGTTAACCCCGGAGCATCTGACGGCGTTAACCGACTGCTGTCCGACACAGGCATTAACCGTGTGTGGTGAAGTGAAAAGCGTTGAGGAGATCATGACGACCGTTCTGCGCGATAAACCGTTTTATGATCGCAGCGGCGGCGGTTTAACGCTTTCGGGTGGTGAGCCCTTTATGCAGCCGGAAATGGCGATGGCGCTACTGCAAGCCAGCCACGAGGCAGGCATTCATACTGCGGTAGAAACCTGTCTGCATGTGCCGTGGAAATATATCGCCCCTTCTCTGCCCTATATCGATCTGTTTCTTGCCGATTTAAAACACGTTGCCGACGCGCCGTTTAAACAGTGGACCGACGGTAACGCCGCCAGAGTGCTGGATAACCTGAAAAAACTCGCCGCAGCGGGCAAAAAAATCATTATCCGCGTGCCGCTGATTCAGGGCTTTAATGCCGACGAAACCTCTGTAAAAGCCATTACCGATTTTGCCGCCGACGAGCTGCACGTTGGTGAAATTCATTTCCTGCCCTACCACACGCTGGGCATCAACAAATATCACTTACTTAATCTGCCCTATGACGCCCCGGAAAAACCGCTTGATGCGCCAGAACTGCTCGACTTTGCCCAGCAGTATGCCTGCCAGAAAGGGTTAACCGCGACCTTACGAGGATAACAACCATGACCACACTGAAACTGGACACGCTCAGCGACCGCATTAAAGCGCACAAAAATGCGCTGGTGCATATTGTGAAACCGCCAGTCTGTACCGAGCGCGCGCAGCACTATACCGAGATGTATCAACAACATCTCGATAAGCCGATCCCGGTACGTCGCGCGCTGGCACTGGCGCATCACCTGGCGAATCGCACTATCTGGATCAAGCACGATGAGTTGATCATCGGCAACCAGGCAAGCGAAGTTCGCGCCGCGCCGATCTTCCCGGAATATACTGTCTCCTGGATCGAAAAAGAGATTGATGATCTGGCAGATCGTCCCGGTGCTGGCTTTGCGGTGAGCGAAGAGAACAAACGCGTTCTGCATGAAGTGTGCCCGTGGTGGCGCGGTCAGACCGTACAGGATCGCTGCTACGGCATGTTTACCGATGAGCAAAAAGGTCTGCTGGCGACCGGAATCATTAAAGCGGAAGGCAATATGACCTCCGGCGATGCGCACCTGGCGGTGAATTTCCCGCTGCTGCTGGAAAAAGGTCTTGATGGTCTGCGTGAGAAAGTAGCGGAACGTCGCTCGCGCATCAATCTGACGGTGCTGGAAGATTTACATGGCGAACAATTCCTGAAAGCGATTGATATCGTGCTGGTGGCAGTCAGTGAACACATTGAACGTTTCGCTGCCCTGGCGCGTGAAATGGCTGCTACCGAAACTCGCGAAAGCCGTCGCGATGAACTGCTGACGATGGCAGAAAACTGCGATCTTATCGCCCACCAGCCGCCGCAGACTTTCTGGCAGGCGCTGCAACTGTGTTACTTCATCCAATTGATTTTGCAGATCGAATCTAACGGTCACTCGGTATCGTTTGGTCGTATGGACCAGTATCTCTACCCGTACTATCGCCGCGACGTTGAACTCAACCAGACGCTGGATCGCGAACACGCCATCGAGATGCTACATAGCTGCTGGCTGAAACTGCTGGAAGTGAACAAGATCCGCTCCGGCTCACACTCAAAAGCCTCTGCGGGAAGTCCGCTGTATCAGAACGTTACCATTGGCGGACAAAATCTGGTTGATGGTCAACCAATGGATGCAGTGAATCCCCTCTCTTACGCGATCCTCGAATCCTGCGGTCGCCTGCGTTCCACTCAGCCTAACCTCAGCGTGCGTTACCATGCAGGAATGAGTAATGATTTCCTCGACGCCTGCGTACAGGTGATCCGTTGCGGCTTCGGGATGCCGGCGTTCAACAACGACGAAATCGTGATCCCGGAATTTATTAAACTCGGTATTGAACCGCAGGACGCTTACGACTACGCAGCGATTGGTTGTATCGAAACCGCCGTCGGTGGCAAATGGGGCTATCGCTGTACCGGCATGAGCTTTATCAACTTCGCCCGCGTGATGCTGGCGGCGCTGGAAGGCGGGCGTGATGCCACCAGCGGCAAAGTGTTCCTGCCACAAGAAAAAGCGTTGTCGGCAGGCAACTTTAACAATTTCGATGAAGTAATGGACGCGTGGGATACGCAAATCCGTTATTACACGCGTAAATCAATCGAAATCGAATATGTCGTCGACACCATGCTGGAAGAGAACGTGCACGATATTCTCTGCTCGGCGCTGGTGGATGACTGTATTGAGCGAGCGAAAAGTATCAAGCAAGGCGGCGCGAAATATGACTGGGTTTCTGGCCTGCAGGTTGGCATTGCCAACCTCGGCAACAGCCTGGCGGCAGTGAAGAAACTGGTGTTTGAACAGGGTGCGATTGGTCAGCAACAGCTGGCTGCCGCACTGGCGGATGACTTCGATGGCCTGACTCATGAGCAACTGCGTCAGCGGCTGATTAACGGTGCGCCGAAGTACGGCAACGACGATGATACCGTCGATACGCTGCTGGCTCGCGCTTATCAGACCTATATCGACGAACTGAAACAGTACCATAACCCACGCTACGGTCGTGGTCCGGTTGGCGGCAACTATTACGCGGGTACGTCGTCTATCTCCGCTAACGTACCGTTTGGCGCGCAGACTATGGCAACACCGGACGGGCGTAAAGCCCACACCCCGCTGGCAGAAGGCGCAAGCCCGGCTTCCGGTACTGATCATCTTGGCCCTACTGCGGTCATTGGCTCGGTGGGTAAACTGCCTACGGCAGCGATTCTCGGCGGCGTGTTGCTCAACCAGAAACTGAATCCAGCAACACTGGAGAACGAATCTGACAAGCAGAAACTGATGATCCTGCTGCGCACCTTCTTTGAAGTGCATAAAGGCTGGCATATTCAGTACAACATCGTTTCCCGCGAAACGCTGCTGGAGGCGAAAACATCCGGATCAGTACCGCGATCTGGTAGTGCGTGTCGCGGGTTATTCCGCCTTCTTCACCGCGCTCTCTCCAGACGCTCAGGACGATATCATCGCTCGTACTGAACATATGCTGTAATCTCTTCGGCCCGGCTGCGGCGTCGCCGGGCTAAATCATTCACATCATCAATTTCATCCTTACTTTCATTCGAAATATAATTTGTGCTCTGCGTCACATTGTTATTACACTGTTACGGTTTCATTTTCGAGCCAGGAGCACACCTATGAGCGTAAAAGTTATCGTCACAGACATGGACGGTACTTTTCTTAACGACGCCAAAACGTACAACCAACCACGTTTTATGGCGCAATATCAGGAACTGAAAAAGCACGGCATTGAGTTCGTTGTCGCCAGCGGTAATCAGTATTACCAGCTTATTTCGTTCTTTCCTGAGCTAAAGGATGAGATCTCTTTTGTCGCGGAAAACGGCGCACTGGTTTACGAACATGGCAAGCAACTGTTCCACGGCGAACTGACCCGACATGAATCGCGGATTGTTATTGGCGAGTTGCTAAAAGATAAGCAACTCAATTTTGTCGCCTGCGGTCTGCAAAGTGCATATGTCAGCGAAAATGCCCCCGAAGCATTTGTCGCACTGATGGCAAAACACTACCATCGCCTGAAAGCTGTAAAAGATTATCAGGAGATTGACGACGTACTGTTCAAGTTTTCGCTCAACCTGCCAGATGAACAAATCCCGTTAGTGATCGACAAACTGCACATAGCGCTCGATGGCATTATGAAACCCGTCACCAGTGGTTTTGGCTTTATCGACCTGATTATTCCCGGTCTACATAAAGCAAACGGTATTTCGCGGTTACTGAAACGCTGGGATCTGTCACCGCAAAATGTGGTAGCGATTGGCGACAGCGGTAACGATGCGGAGATGCTGAAAATGGCGCGTTATTCCTTTGCGATGGGCAATGCTGCGGAAAACATTAAACAAATCGCCCGTTACGCTACCGATGATAATAATCATGAAGGCGCGCTGAATGTGATTCAGGCGGTGCTGGATAACACATCCCCTTTTAACAGCTGACCTCTCTACCGGAGCCGTGCGCTCCGGTTTTCCCTTCTTTTTACATCCTGTACATCACATCAAATCATTAAACTTGCATTAACTTATTTATAACTTATATTGTCACATGCAAATCAGAATGGTTTCGAATGAAAGTTAATGAGAGGTGGTTATGGCTTCTACTTTTACCAGCGACACATTGCCTGCCGATCACAAAGCAGCTATCCGTCAGATGAAGCACGCGCTGCGGGCGCAGCTTGGCGACGTCCAGCAGATCTTTAATCAGCTAAGCGATGACATTGCCACGCGAGTGGCTGAAATCAACGCACTCAAAGCACAGGGCGATGCCGTCTGGCCGGTGCTGTCTTATGCCGATATCAAAGCAGGTCATGTTACTGCAGAGCAGCGCGAACAGATTAAACGTCGCGGTTGTGCGGTGATAAAAGGCCATTTCCCCCGCGAACAAGCGCTAGGCTGGGATCAGTCGATGCTGGACTATCTGGACCGCAACCGCTTTGACGAGGTCTACAAAGGCCCCGGCGATAATTTCTTCGGGACGCTCAGCGCTTCACGTCCCGAGATTTACCCCATCTACTGGTCGCAGGCGCAAATGCAGGCCCGCCAGAGTGAAGAAATGGCGAATGCGCAGTCGTTTCTCAATCGTCTGTGGACATTTGAAAGTGATGGAAAGCAATGGTTTAACCCGGATGTGAGCGTCATCTACCCTGACCGTATCCGCCGCCGTCCGCCCGGAACGACCTCCAAAGGTCTTGGAGCGCATACCGACTCCGGGGCGCTGGAACGCTGGCTGCTTCCAGCGTATCAGCGCGTTTTCGCCAACGTCTTTAATGGCAATCTGGCGCAATATGATCCCTGGCATGCGGCACATCGTACGGAAGTTGAAGAGTACACGGTGGACAACACCACCAAATGTTCCGTGTTTCGGACATTCCAGGGCTGGACAGCGCTCTCTGATATGCTGCCTGGTCAGGGGCTGCTGCACGTTGTGCCCATTCCTGAAGCCATGGCGTACGTACTGTTACGTCCGCTGCTTGATGATGTGCCGGAGGATGAACTGTGCGGCGTAGCGCCCGGAAGAGTGTTGCCGGTATCAGAGCAATGGCATCCACTGTTAATTGAGGCGTTAACCAGCATTCCAAAACTCGAGGCCGGAGACTCCGTCTGGTGGCACTGCGACGTCATCCATTCCGTTGCCCCCGTTGAAAATCAACAGGGTTGGGGCAACGTGATGTACATTCCTGCGGCACCGATGTGCGAGAAAAATCTTGCCTACGCGCACAAGGTGAAGGCCGCACTGGAAAAAGGCGCATCGCCGGGCGACTTCCCGCGCGAGGACTATGAAACAAACTGGGAAGGACGCTTTACGCTTGCCGACCTCAACATTCACGGTAAGCGAGCGTTGGGCATGGATGTTTGAGAGTTAATGGAAGTGAATTGATGTGGGATTAAGAAAATCGATTCGACGTTACTCAGATTGCTGACAAGTGCGCTTTCTTAATGCCTGATGCGCTACGCTTATCTGGCCTACAAAGTCCTGCAGATTCAATATATTACAGGTACTGCGTAGATACTGTTATGGCCTGCAAGTTTTTTCCTGGTCCGGTTTCCCGGATTGCAGGCATGCCAGACACAGCGCCGTCAGGCGCTGTTTTTTTCATCCCTTCCGCGATTTTTACGCCGCTACCGGATTATGCCGTGACGCATCGAACGCCACGCCTGACTTCAGCACTCCATACGCCACCTGTGCCAGCTTGCGCATCATCGCGCCGAGAATCACCTTTCCTTTCTTGCCATTAGCCGCCAGACGGTCGCGGAACGCCCGTCCCCACTCAGTCTTACTGGTGGCTACCATTGCGGGCATATACAACGCCCTGCGAAGCGACACATGTCCGGCCTTACTCATCCGGCTCGCCCCTCTCACACTGCTACCTGATTCATAACGCCGTGGTGTCAGACCCGCAAAAGCGGCGAACTGTCTGGCATGGGCGAAGCGGTCCTTCAGACCGATATAAGCCAGCAATACCGCAGATGTTTTCTCTCCGATACCCGGGATGCTTTCCAGCAGTTTCCTGCGGTGTTTCATATCCAGGATCATCGTCTGTCAGGTCTTTTATCTGCTTCTCAAGACGCTTCAGCTCTGCTTCAAGCCACAGAAGGTGAGCATCAATGCTCGGTCTCTGGACTTCCCGCGCCGTTTCAGTGCGATTCAGTTCCTGCGTGTGCATATCTGTCAGCGCGGTGGCGGACTACCGTGGCACGCAACGCGCGTTCAAGCGGGTGAGGCGCTTCAGGCTGCAGGGCGCTTCTGACGACAGAACTCTGCCAGCATGCGCGCATCCACGGTATCAGTCTTGTTACGCAGTCCTTCACTCTGAGCGAAAGCTTTACCCAGCGCAGGATTAATGACTGACACTATGTAGCCAGCATCAAAGGCACTCAGCGACAGGTTCCATATAGGTGCCGGTCGCTTCGATGCAGATATGCGCATGGTCAATCTTGTGACCTTTCAGCCAGCTCACCAGCTCATCGTGCCCTTTAGTGGTGTTAGCGAATTTTTTGGTGCGATGACGACCATCAGGACGCAACACATCGACATCCAGTTTCTCTTTAGCGGTGTCGATACCGATATAATGAAGTTCATGTTCCATAGTGAAACCAACCTTGCAAATACGGATTACCGGGAAAACCGGTCCATGATACTGTCCGGTTTATCACTTTGGGAGAAAGGCAGTCCGCTGCATAAATCTACGCAACAGGTTAGAACCCAAGGCCCGATACGGCATGCGGACTGCAGGCAGAGAAAACTGGCCGATTTTCTCTGCACTGGAGGGATAATACAAGGCCTGATAAGCGTAGCGCATCAGGCTATTTTGCATTTGTCATCAGCCGCCGTCACCCCGACAGTATCGGGGTGACGGATAATCACTTACTCGATCCCTTTACTACGCAGGTAATCTTCGTAATTACCGCTAAAGTCGATCACGCGTTCCGGGGTGATTTCCAGAATGCGGGTCGCCAGGGAGCTTACGAACTCACGGTCGTGTGAAACAAAGATCAGCGTGCCCTGATACAGTTCCAGCGCCATGTTCAGTGACTCGATGGATTCCATATCCAGGTGGTTGGTCGGTTCGTCCATGATCAGAATGTTCGGCTTCTGCATCATTAACTTACCAAACAGCATCCGCCCTTTTTCCCCACCGGAAAGCACTTTAGCTGGCTTTTTGATGTCGTCCTGGCTGAACAGCAAACGACCGAGAATGCTGCGTACCGCCTGCTCGTCATCGCCTTCCTGCTTCCACTGACTCATCCATTCGAACACGGTCAGATCATTTTCAAACTCATATTCGTGGTCCTGGGCGTAGTAACCAATGCGCGCGTTTTCAGACCATTTTACGGTGCCGCTGTCCGGTTGCAGATCGCCCACCAGCGTTTTCAGCAGCGTTGATTTACCGACGCCGTTGGTACCCAGTACCGCAAGTTTTTCACCGACCTCCAGCAGCAGGTTGAGATTTTTAAACAGTGGACCGTTATCAAACCCTTTGGTCAGACCTTCCACTTCCAGCGCGTTACGGAACAGTTTCTTATCCTGTTCAAAACGGATGAACGGGTTCTGACGGCTGGAGGCTTTCACCTCTTCCAGTTTGATTTTATCAATCTGGCGCGCGCGCGAAGTTGCCTGGCGAGATTTCGAGGCGTTGGCGCTAAAGCGGCTAACGAAAGATTGCAACTCAGCAATCTGCGCTTTCTTCTTGGCGTTATCGGCCAGCAGACGTTCACGCGCCGGGTCGCCGCCGTCGTACTCATCGTAGTTACCCGGATAAACGCGCAGCTCGCCGTAATCAGATCCGCCATGTGGGTACACAGACCATGTTAAAGGAAGTGACGGTCGTGCGAGATGATGATCATGGTGCTGTCACGCTCGTTCAGCACCTGTTCCAGCCAGCGAATGGTGTCGATGTCGAGGTTGTTGGTCGGTTCGTCGAGCAGGAGAATATCCGGATCAGCAAACAGCGCCTGCGCCAGAAGCACACGCAGCTTCCAGCCAGGAGCAACTTCACTCATCGGGCCGTAGTGCTGTTCCACTGGAATTCCCACGCCAAGCAACAGTTCACCGGCGCGAGCTTCCGCAGAGTAACCGTCCATTTCGCCGTATTTCACTTCCAGATCGGCCACTTTATAGCCGTCTTCTTCACTCATTTCCGGCAAAGCATAGATGCGGTCGCGCTCCTGCTTCACTTCCCACAACTCTTTATGCCCCATGATCACCGTATCCAGCACAGTGAACTCTTCAAAGGCAAACTGATCCTGACGCAGCTTACCAATGCGCTCGTTGGGATCGAGGGAAACGTTACCCAGCGTCGGCTCAAGGTCGCCGCCGAGAATCTTCATAAAGGTGGATTTACCACTACCGTTCGCGCCAATCAGGCCGTAACGGTTGCCGCCGCCGAATTTGACGGAAATGTTTTCAAACAACGGCTTACTGCCGAACTGCATGGTGACGTTACTGGAAACTAACACAGGCGTATCCTGAAAAGAGATATGACAAACCGCGCATTATGCCATAAGTCTGAAAGAAGATCCTGCTCCTCGCTTAAGGTCTACACTCAAGCCAAAGGCAAAAAATGTGATTTCGTACACATCTGATTTCACTGTGAGCTGGAATGAACTTATAATGCGCTTCCAATACTCTAATATTCTCAACCCAATGGCCTGCCAGGCACAAAATCTCGCTTAACATGAATATGAAATTGAAAACATTATTCGCAGCGGCCTTCGCTGTTGTCGGCTTTTGCAGTACCGCCTCTGCGGTAACTTATCCTCTGCCAACCGACGGGAGTCGCCTGGTTGGTCAGAATCAGGTGATCACCATTCCTGAAGGTAACACTCAGCCGCTGGAGTATTTTGCCGCGGAGTACCAGATGGGGCTTTCCAATATGATGGAAGCGAACCCGGGTGTGGATACCTTCCTGCCGAAAGGCGGTACTGTACTGAACATTCCGCAGCAGCTGATCCTGCCGGATACCGTTCATGAAGGCATCGTCATTAACAGTGCAGAGATGCGTCTGTATTACTATCCGAAAGGGACCAACACCGTTATCGATGCTGCCGATCGGCATTGGTCAGTTAGGCAAAGATACGCCTATCAACTGGACCACCAAAGTTGAGGCGTAAAGCAGCGACTGGACGCCGACCGCCAAAATGCGCAGAGTACCGCGCTGGGCGAACCGCTTCCGGCTGTCGTTCCGGCAGGTCCGGATAACCCGATGGGGCTGTATGCACTCTACATCGGTCGCCTGTACGCTATCCATGGCACCAACGCCAACTTCGGTATCGGCCTGCGTGTAAGTCATGGTTGTGTGCGTCTGCGTAACGAAGACATCAAATTCCTGTTCGAGAAAGTACCGGTCGGTACCCGCGTACAGTTTATTGATGAGCCGGTAAAAGCGACCACCGAGCCAGACGGCAGCCGTTATATTGAAGTCCATAACCCGCTGTCTACCACCGAAGCCCAGTTTGAAGGTCAGGAAATTGTGCCAATTACCCTGACGAAGAGCGTGCAAACAGTGACCGGTCAGCCAGATGTTGACCAGGTTGTTCTTGATGAAGCGATTAAAAACCGCTCCGGGATGCCGGTTCGTCTGAATTAATCTTCAAAACTTAAAGCAAAAGGCGGACTCATAATCCGCCTTTTTTATTTGCCAGACCCTAGTTGGCCGGGAGTATAACTAACAAAACATATCCCACCAACGCCGCCCACAACAGCATCGGTATTGAATAGAGATGGAAACGCCACCAGATGCGGCGATCGTTCGCCATACGTAGCGCAATCAAATTTGCCAGCGATCCGGGTAATAACCCAAAGCCACCTACGTTTACCGCCCATACCAGTAATAAAGACGGCGGCACATAGTTCAGCAACAATATGGTACTCGGCACGTTACTGATCACCTGCGATAAACCGATTGCCGTTAACCATAACCCGGGTTCAGATAGATGACTCACGTTACCCAACACGCCTTGCAACGCTGGAAGCTGGGTCAGTAAATGGACGTCGATAAACATCGCCATAAACACCAGCAGCAGCGTCCAGTCCACACTGAGCACCACGCGACGTGCCAGCAGCGCAAAGCCTGCCGCCACAATCACCAGTCCCCACAGCTCTTGTTTGAACTCCAGCGCCGTCAGAAAGACGATATACAGCCCCAGACAACTCCACACCAGCCGCGGTTTCCACTCCGGTGTTTGCACCCCCGTATGGTATTGCAGCGCCTTTCCAGGGAAACAACACCAGCACAGGAGCAGGAGCGTCAGCATCATTGCGCCAGCCAGCGGTGCCATTTGGGCAATAAATCCGGCAAACGAAAGACCAGAACGTCCCCAGATAAGAATATTTTGCGGGTTGCCAATTGGCGTCAGTAGCGAACCAGCGTTGACTGCCAGCGCCTCAAAAATAATCAGCCGATTAACCGGGATCTCACACAGTCTTTTTAGCGTGATAGTCAGCGGAACAACAATAAACAGCGCGACATCGTTGGTCAGAAAGGTAGAAAGCAGCGCCGCCGCCAGCACCATAAACATCGCCAGCCGACGCTCCGTAGCAAAGCGGCGCACCATTTTGCGCCCCAGCACATCAAAATAACCGTTTAACTCAATAACCTTTTCGTGCGCATCAGGCCGCTTAAGGTGATGATGGTGTGCCAGTCGATAGCAGCAGGCCAGGATTTCGGTGCAAAGGGCACGAAAAAGCTTAATCCGATACCAACAAGAATTAATAACTGAAAAAAACGATCGCCTTGCAGCGTGCGTAAAAAAGGCAGGCTCATTTGGCACCGTGTTTCTGGGTAAACAAACGAAAAGCGTCGAGCGTCTCTTCACTAACATGGTGCTCCATGCCTTCCGCGTCGCGACGGGCGATTTCCGGACTGACGCCCAACACCAACAAGAAATTTTCGACTATCTGATGTCGCTCGCGGCTTTCCTGCGCCAGCTTCTCTCCTTCTGCCGTTAAAAACACGCCACGCCAGGGGATCATTTCAATCAGCCCCATGGTTGCCAGCCGCTTAAGCATTTTAGCCACCGTCGGTTGCGAAACTCCCAGACGAGCAGCCATGTCCACCTGACGAGCTTCCCCCACTTCCCTGATCAAGTCAGAAATCAGCTCAACGTAATCATCAATAAGCTCGCGCCGATGCGCCTCTCTGACCTGGCGGAACCCTTCAACGTGCTCTTCCACGTTCACTAACTGCGTCACTTTTTTTGCTGTTGGCGTACCTGCGCGACGACTCATTGTGCTTCCTCATTATGGTGACGCATACATAGCGTTCTCATTTCGTGCGCACATTGTAAAACCAGAGTTGCGAAGGTACAAAAAATTAACGTTTTAGCAATAGCTATATAATATAGCCTGTGCTATATCTGTATGTAATGCAATCATCCCTCAAGGATCGACGGGATTAGCAAGTCAGGAGGTCTTATGAATGAGTTCAAGAGGTGTATGCGCGTGTTTAGTCATTCTCCCTTTAAAGTACGGTTAATGCTGCTCTCTATGTTGTGCGATATGGTCAACAACAAACCGCAGCAAGATAAACCTTCCGATAAATAGCGGCGTCGCGGTACGCCGCTTCACTCCTGCTTTCATGCAGGCATAACGCGTTTTGGTCTGAAAAACCCCACTTTTTGTCGGATTTGCAATCCCCTTCGCAAAAGATTTGTTCGTCAGTAGTTGACCTGAACGGCGGCTCGCTCTATCTTCTTGCAGCCCTGCGTATATTGCGGCTCGCGGATGCGGACCCTTCACGCACTTTGCAGGTATTTTCGACCTTGACGCTGCAGTAAGCCAGCTGGCGTCGTTACGATAGTGCTGCCATGAATTTAACCCTCAAAGAATCGCTTGTTACCCGTAGCCGGGTATTTAGCCCGTGGACTGCGTTCTACTTTTTACAGTCGCTATTAATTAACCTCGGCTTAGGTTACCCCTTCAGTTTGCTCTACACCGCTGCGTTTACGGCTATTTTGCTTTTGCTATGGCGAACATTGCCTCGCGTACAAAAAGTTCTGGTCGGTATCAGTTCGCTGGTGGCGGCTTGTTATTTCCCTTTTGCTCAGGCCTACGGCGCGCCTAACTTCAATACATTGCTGGCAATTGCACCATGGAAGAGCTCGACCTCCGAAACTCTGACGATTTTTCCAGTGGTACAATGCCAATGGTCGGCATATTTATTTCTTGAAAGTTCGGCGGCTTCAGCACCTGTATGGAAAAAGAGAGTGAAAAAGCGCGCTGGAATACCTTCGACAGCCTGTGTCTGGTATTCAGTGTGGCGACATTTTTTGTTGCTCCCGTGCAAAACCTGGCCTGGGGTGGCGTATTTAAACTGAAAGATACTGGCTATCCGGTATTTCGTTTTGCTAAGGATGTCATCGTCAATAATAACGAGGTGATTGAAGAGCAAGAACGGATGGCAAAACTTTCCGGAATGAAAGATACCTGGACGGTCACTGCCGTTAAGCCGAAGTATCAGACCTATGTGGTGGTGATCGGTGAAAGCGCGCGTCGCGATGCCCTCGGTGCCTTTGGCGGTCACTGGGACAATACCCCGTTTGCCAGCAGCGTTAACGGTTTGATATTTGCTGACTACATTGCCGCCAGTGGCTCCACGCAGAAATCGCTTGGCTTAACGCTCAATCGCGTAGTCGATGGCAAACCACAGTTTCAGGATAACTTTGTCACCCTGGCAAATCGCGCGGGCTTCCAGACCTGGTGGTTTTCCAACCAGGGCCAAATCGGCGAATACGATACTGCTATCGCCAGCATCGCCAAACGTGCAGATGAAGTGTACTTCCTGAAAGAAGGTAATTTTGAAGCAGATAAAAACACGAAAGACGAAGCGTTACTGGATATGACCGCTCAAGTGCTGGCGCAAGAGCACTCGCAACCGCAGCTGATTGTTCTACATCTGATGGGCTCACATCCGCAGGCCTGCGACAGGACACAAGGCAAATACGAAACCTTTGTGCAGTCGAAAGAAACGTCGTGCTATCTCTATACCATGACGCAAACGGACGATTTACTGCGCAAGCTGTACGATCAGTTACGCAACAGCGGCAGCAGCTTCTCGCTGGTTTACTTTTCTGACCACGGTCTGGCCTTTAAAGAGCGCGGCAAAGACGTGCAATACCTTGCCCATGATGATAAGTATCAGCAAAATTTCCAGGTGCCTTTTATGGTCATTTCCAGCGACGATAAAGCGCATCGGGTGATTAAAGCCCGCCGCTCAGCCAATGACTTCTTAGGTTTTTTCTCCCAGTGGACGGGAATTAAAGCGAAGGAAATTAACATCAAATACCCGTTTATATCTGAGAAGAAAGCCGGGTCGATATACATCACCAACTTCCAGTTACAGAAGGTGGATTACAACCATCTCGGAACCGATATTTTCGACCCGAAGCCTTAAAAACAAAAATCCGCCCCGAGAGGCGGATTTTTTATATCACCAAAGTGATTAGAAGCGGTAACCAACACCGGCAATCCAGGTGCCTACGTCAACGCTACGAATACGGCTCTGCTCGTAAGAGAAGTCCAGAGCAACGTTTTCCATCGGGTTGAACTGCAGACCAGCACCGTAGGAGAAACCGTAGTCGCTGGTGTCGTGTTTGTAGGTCGGGTATTCAGTGGTCTGGAATTTACCATAACCCACACCCACTACACCGTAGATGCTTGCCCAGTCGTTAATGCGGTAAGCCGGACCAGCAGTGATGCCGTAGTACTGGTTTTTGTTGTAGTCACCAGAGCTTGCAGTACGGCTTTTCTCGGTGTAAGTGAAAGAACCGATCACACCCAGCGGGCTGTTGTCTTCTTCATAGCGGTATTTCAGGTTGAAACCGCCCATTTTGTTCATTTGGCCCTGAGCGTCGCTCTGTGCGTAACCGCCAGTTACGGTAGAAGTCGCAGCTACGGAAGTACCTGCGGTGAAAGCCAGAACTGCGGCCAGTGCTGAAAGACATGCAATTTTTTTCATAACCACCTCAAATGTGATTCAAATAAGTCCTAAGTTTTAAATATATCAAAAATTAATGGGAAACTCTTCGCGATTTGTGATGTCTAACGGGCCATTTCATGTAACAGAACGTTTCCATACACCGCTATCCATCTAAATTTAAATCACTTTTTCAGAGAACTGCGTAAGTATTACGCATGTTTTCCCTGTCATTCATCCAGATTATTCCTAATCACCAGACTAATGATTCCATCAATCCTGGCGCATTTTAGTCAAAACGGGGGAAAATTTTTTCAACAAATGCTCAACCAGCATTGGGTATATCCAGTACACTCCACGCTTTACTTAAGTCTAGATATTTGTGGGAGAAAGGATGCCTGGTTCATTACGTAAAATGCCGGTCTGGTTACCAATAATCATATTGCTCGTTGCCATGGCGTCTATTCAGGGTGGAGCCTCGTTAGCTAAGTCACTTTTTCCTCTGGTGGGCGCACCGGGTGTCACTGCGCTGCGTCTGGCATTAGGAACGCTGATCCTCATCGCGTTCTTTAAGCCATGGCGACTGCGCTTTGCCAAAGAGCAACGGTTACCGCTGTTGTTTTACGGCGTTTCGCTGGGTGGGATGAATTATCTTTTTTATCTTTCTATTCAGACAGTACCGCTGGGTATTGCGGTGGCGCTGGAGTTCACCGGACCACTGGCGGTGGCGCTGTTCTCTTCTCGTCGCCCGGTAGATTTCGTCTGGGTTGTGCTGGCGGTTCTTGGTCTGTGGTTCCTGCTACCGCTGGGGCAAGACGTTTCCCATGTCGATTTAACCGGCTGTGCGCTGGCACTGGGGGCCGGGGCTTGTTGGGCTATTTACATTTTAAGTGGGCAACGCGCAGGAGCGGAACATGGCCCTGCGACGGTGGCAATTGGTTCGTTGATTGCAGCGTTAATTTTCGTGCCAATTGGAGCGCTTCAGGCTGGTGAAGCACTCTGGCACTGGTCGGTTATTCCATTGGGTCTGGCTGTCGCTATTCTCTCGACCGCTCTGCCTTATTCGCTGGAAATGATTGCCCTCACCCGTTTGCCAACACGGACATTTGGTACGCTGATGAGCATGGAACCGGCGCTGGCTGCCGTTTCCGGGATGATTTTCCTCGGAGAAACACTGACACCCATACAGCTGCTGGCGCTCGGCGCTATCATCGCCGCTTCAATGGGGTCTACGCTGACAGTACGCAAAGAGAGCAAAATAAAAGAATTAGACATTAATTAAATTTACATTTCTGCATGGTTATGCATAACCATGCAGAATTTCTCGCTACTTTTCCTCTACACCATCTTTATATATCGAATTATGCAAAAGCATATTTATTCCGAAAATTCCTGGCGAGCAGATAAATAAGAATTGTTCTTATCAATATATCTAACTCATTGAATCTTTATTAGTTTTGTTTTTCACGCTTGTTACCACTATTAGTGTGATAGGAACAGCCAGAATAGCGGAACACATAGCCGGTGCTATACTTAGTCTCGTTAATTACTGGGACATAACATCAAGAGGATATGAAATTATGAGTACCGCTAAATTAGTTAAATCAAAAGCGACCAATCTGCTTTATACCCGCAACGATGTCTCCGACAGCGAGAAAAAAGCAACAGTAGAGTTGCTGAATCGCCAGGTTATCCAGTTTATTGATCTTTCTTTGATTACCAAACAAGCGCACTGGAACATGCGCGGCGCTAACTTCATTGCCGTACATGAAATGCTGGATGGCTTCCGCACCGCACTGATCGATCATCTGGATACCATGGCAGAACGTGCAGTGCAGCTGGGCGGTGTAGCTCTGGGGACCACTCAAGTTATCAACAGCAAAACCCCGCTGAAAAGTTACCCGCTGGACATCCACAACGTTCAGGATCACCTGAAAGAACTGGCTGACCGTTACGCAATCGTCGCTAATGACGTACGCAAAGCGATTGGCGAAGCGAAAGATGACGACACCGCAGATATCCTGACCGCCGCGTCTCGCGACCTGGATAAATTCCTGTGGTTTATCGAGTCTAACATCGAATAAATCCATCGCTGATGGTGCAGAACTTTAGTACCCGATAAAAGCGGCTTCCTGACAGGAGGCCGTTTTGTTTTGCAGCCCACCTCAACGCACTTATTTAGTGCATCCATCTGCTATCTCCAGCTGATTAAGTAAATTTTTTGTATCCACATCATCACACAATCGTTACATAAAGATTGTTTTTTCATCAGGTTTTACGCTAAATAATCACTGTGTTGAGTGCACAATTTTAGCGCACCAGATTGGTGCCCCAGAATGGTGCATCTTCAGGGTATTGCCCTATAAATCGTGCATCACGTTTTTGCCGCATCTCGAAAAATCAAGGAGTTGCAAAACTGGCACGATTTTTTCATATATGTGAATGTCACGCAGGGGATCGTCCCGTGGATAGAAAAAAGGAAATGCTATGAAGTCTGTATTAAAAGTTTCACTGGCTGCACTGACCCTGGCTTTTGCGGTTTCTTCTCATGCCGCGGATAAAAAATTAGTTGTCGCGACGGATACCGCCTTCGTTCCGTTTGAATTTAAACAGGGCGATAAATATGTGGGCTTTGACGTTGATCTGTGGGCGGCCATCGCTAAAGAGCTGAAGCTGGATTACGAACTGAAGCCGATGGATTTCAGTGGGATCATTCCGGCACTGCAAACCAAAAACGTCGATCTGGCGCTGGCGGGCATTACCATCACCGACGAGCGTAAAAAAGCGATCGATTTCTCTGACGGCTACTACAAAAGCGGCCTGTTAGTGATGGTGAAAGCTAACAATAACGATGTGAAAAGCGTGAAAGATCTCGACGGGAAAGTGGTTGCTGTGAAGAGCGGTACTGGCTCCGTTGATTACGCGAAAGCAAACATCAAAACTAAAGATCTGCGTCAGTTCCCGAACATCGATAACGCCTATATGGAACTGGGCACCAACCGCGCAGACGCCGTTCTGCACGATACGCCAAACATTCTGTACTTCATCAAAACCGCCGGTAACGGTCAGTTCAAAGCGGTAGGTGACTCTCTGGAAGCGCAGCAATACGGTATTGCGTTCCCGAAAGGTAGCGACGAGCTGCGTGACAAAGTCAACGGCGCGTTGAAAACCCTGCGCGAGAACGGAACTTACAACGAAATCTACAAAAAATGGTTCGGTACTGAACCGAAATAATAACGCTACACCTGTAAAACGCACTGGCAGTTCCCTCTCCCCTCTGGGGAGAGGATTAGGGTGAGGGGCGCAAACCCGCTCCGGGGCCATTAATTACCCTGAATTTGATTATTTACACCACGGTAACAGGAACAACATATGCAGTTTGACTGGAGTGCCATCTGGCCTGCCATTCCGCTTCTGATTGAAGGTGCCAAAATGACCCTGTGGATTTCGGTCCTCGGTCTGGCAGGCGGTCTGGTAATCGGATTGCTGGCAGGTTTTGCACGCACCTTCGGTGGTTGGATAGCCAACCACGTCGCGCTGGTCTTTATTGAAGTGATCCGCGGCACACCTATCGTCGTCCAGGTGATGTTTATCTATTTCGCCCTGCCGATGGCGTTTAACGACTTACGCATCGACCCATTTACTGCGGCGGTGGTCACCATCATGATCAACTCCGGCGCGTACATTGCGGAAATCACGCGTGGTGCGGTGCTGTCTATCCACAAAGGTTTTCGTGAAGCAGGACTGGCGCTCGGTCTTTCACGTTGGGAAACCATTCGCTACGTCATTTTACCGCTGGCACTGCGTCGTATGCTGCCGCCGCTGGGTAACCAGTGGATCATCAGCATTAAAGACACCTCGCTGTTTATTGTGATCGGCGTGGCGGAACTGACCCGTCAGGGGCAAGAAATTATTGCCGGTAACTTCCGCGCCCTTGAGATCTGGAGCGCCGTGGCGGTGTTCTATCTGATTATTACCCTGGTGCTGAGCTTTATTCTGCGTCGTCTGGAAAGAAGGATGAAAATCCTGTGATTGAATTTAAAAACGTCTCCAAGCACTTTGGCCCAACCCAGGTGCTGCACAATATCGATTTGAACATTGCCCAGGGCGAAGTCGTGGTGATTATCGGGCCGTCCGGTTCCGGTAAATCGACCCTGCTGCGCTGCATCAACAAACTGGAAGAAATCACCTCCGGCGATCTGATTGTCGATGGCCTGAAGGTTAACGATCCGAAAGTTGACGAGCGCCTGATTCGCCAGGAAGCAGGTATGGTGTTCCAGCAGTTTTACCTCTTCCCGCATCTGACGGCGCTGGAAAACGTCATGTTTGGTCCGCTACGCGTGCGTGGCGCGAACAAAGAAGAGGCGGAAAAACTGGCGCGTGAGCTGCTGGCGAAAGTCGGTCTGGCAGAACGTGCACATCACTACCCTTCCGAACTTTCTGGTGGTCAACAGCAGCGTGTGGCGATTGCCCGCGCGCTGGCGGTGAAGCCGAAAATGATGCTGTTTGATGAACCGACTTCCGCTCTTGACCCGGAACTGCGCCATGAAGTGCTGAAGGTTATGCAGGATCTGGCTGAAGAAGGGATGACGATGGTGATCGTGACCCACGAAATCGGTTTTGCCGAGAAAGTAGCTTCGCGGCTGATCTTTATCGACAAAGGCCGGATTGCGGAAGATGGCGATCCGCAGGTATTGATCAAGAACCCGCCGAGCCAGCGCTTGCAGGAATTTTTGCAGCACGTCTCTTAACTTCTCTGCCTCCCTTTCACCCGAAAGGGAGGCACACCAGATTCCTCTCATTTAAAATCGCCCCTCCCCCAGCATCTATACTTATCTTTTTGCTCTGTTTTCTCACTGGAGGAGTCATGCGGTGGATCCTGTTCATCCTCTTCTGCCTGCTGGGCGCACCTGCCCACGCGGTATCCATACCCGGCGTTACAACCACAACGACAACGGACTCAACGACTGAACCGGCCCCGGAACCGGATATCGAACAAAAAAAAGCGGCCTATGGCGCACTGGCGGATGTGCTGGATAACGACACCTCGCGTAAAGAATTGATCGACCAGTTGCGTACTGTCGCCGCGACGCCCCCTGCGGAACCGGTCCCGAAGATCGTGCCGCCGACGCTGGTTGAAGAGCAAACCGTGCTGCAAAAGGTCACCGAAGTCAGCCGCCATTATGGTGAAGCCCTTTCCGCC
>SCPN01000836.1_pt1 | contig 21534 bp, 24 predicted proteins | sample 6106831 | NCBI WGS metagenome assembly SCPN01 (sample SAMN10720447, study PRJNA508395) | human gut metagenome | isolation source: Participant 1, 0 month
AATATTAGTAACCGGCAACAAACTCATTGTAATAAATAATAGCAATTTCCAACCATAAGGTGTATTATAGAGATAGACGGCACCAATTCGCACAAAACGAACTAGCAAGCCTGTAAATAAAGTAAGAAAAGCAGGAGGAACAAGCCATGCAGATGGAACAATTACAAAAAGACATGATTGCAGCAATGAAAGCAAGAGACAAGGTAAGAAAGGATGCTATATCCTCACTTATCGGCAGCCAAAAAGGCGGCAATAGATGAGGGCTGCAGAGACAATATACCGGAGGAGCTTGTCAACAAGGTCATCCTTAAGGAAATGAAATCCGTGAAGGAGCAGATTGACACATGCCCTGCCACAAGAACAGATCTGCTTGATGAGTACAATACCAGATATGCAATCTTTGAGGAGTACGCTCCTGCAATGATGTCGGCAGAAGAGGTAGAAAAGGAGCTCACAGAGCAGTTTTCGGATGTAATCGCAACAGGAAACAAAGGACAGATAATGAAGGCAGTCATGCCGCATTTCAAGGGCAAGGCTGACGGAAAGGTTATAAATCAGGTGGTTGCAAAGCTTTGCGCAAAATAAGAAAACACATCACAACAATTATACTTGCAGTGCTGGCTGTCATAGCCGGCGTGTATGCATATAATTATCATGATATGAAGCAGAATATTTTATACAATGAGCATCTGGAAGACGTGGCTGTTAACGTGAATGGGAAAGAGCTGACATTGCGCGATATGGCATTTTATGTGGCATATGAGGAGATGAATGTCGAGAAGCAGGCTCTTGTGTATGATTCCGATAATCCAAACAAGTATTGGAATATCCACACAAACGGTGAATTTGTCCGTGTTGCAGCGCGCAAAGCAGCTATGTCCATGGCCATTCACGATGAGATTTTTTATGAGATGGCCAAAAAAGAGAGCATTACACTTACTGACGACGAGAAAGCAGCTTTGAAAAATTCCGAGAAGGACTTCTGGTATGATTTGTCTGATATAGATGGTGCAAAGAAGCTTGGAGTCGAAAAAAAGGATATTTATTCGTCCATGGAAAAGTCTGCAATAGCCCGGAAATATCAGGAAATATATGCAGGGCTTGACAATGCAGATATAACGGATTATGATTTCTCGGGAGGCAGATATAAGAAGCTGCTGGAGAAAAATAACTATAAAATAAAAGAAAAAGTGTGGAAAAGAGTCGATATGGGAAACGTTACTCTTGATCACTAGAAAGAAGATTTTATGTCAACAAAAATTGGAAGAAATGACCCTTGCTGGTGTGGCAGCGGAAAGAAATATAAGACCTGTCATGCGGCATTTGATATGAAGCTTGAAAAGCTTGCTGAGGCACATCATAAGATACCGAGCCATTCAATCATCAAGACACCTGACCAGATAGCGGGAATCAAGGAGAGCGCCAAGATAAATGTCGCAGTGCTCGACTACATAGGAGAACATATCCACGAGGGTATGAACACAGCAGAGATTGATAAAATAGTCTATGATATGACAACCAGCATGGGCGGCATCCCTGCACCGCTTAATTATGAGGGTTATCCTTACAGCGTATGTACATCGGTAAATGAGCAGGTTTGTCACGGATTTCCTTCAAAGGACGTCATCTTAAAGGATGGCGACATCATAAATGTAGACTGTTCTACAATTTTAAACGGATATTTTTCGGATTCATCAAGAATGTACTGTATCGGAAATGTAAGCCCTGAAAAGAAAAGCTCGTTGAAGTCACAAAGGGTGTGTGGAGCTTGGACTCAAAGAGGTAAAGCCGTGGGGCTTCCTCGGAGATATGGGACAGGCGGTGCACGACCATGCATTTGCAAACGGTTACACAGTAGTGCGTGAAATCGGTGGACACGGAGTGGGACTTGAATTTCACGAGGATCCGTGGGTAGGCTACAACACCAAGCGCGGCACCGACATGGTCATGGCACCCGGCATGATATTTACCATCGAGCCAATGGTCAACATGGGCAAGGCCGATATCTACGTAGATGACAAGAACAACTGGGAAGTATACACCGACGACGGACTTCCATCAGCTCAGTGGGAAATCATGGTACTCGTCACAGAGGATGGCCATGAGGTGCTGAGCTGGTAAACCGGTAAGTATTATCAGAGTGCTATTATTAGCAGACATTAGTTCATAGGTGACAACATTATAAAGGGCGTGTGAAAAACGAAGGTTTTTCATACGCCCTTTTATATAACAATAAGATAAGCAACTTGATGGTTAAGCCCTGTCCGGGCGCAGAAACGCCCTCTCGGAAGCGTTAGCTTCGGGAGAGCATTTCTGCATCCACGGACATGGTTTATAAACTCATCGTTAATTGCTTCGCATAAGTACCCTAAATTTACCGGAGAGCATGCAGTGTGTTCCGAAGAAAAATATAAACTGCCACGGCGTTCCATAAAATGTGGATACGACAATTCATAGCAAACTATCAATAAACTATCCGCAAATGCTGCCGTGGCTGATTTTATATTTTTCTGAGGAATATACTGCATGCTAGGCCGGTCCTCACAGCCTGAATATGCGAAGCCATATAAAACGAAGCCCCATAAGCGATGTCCTATGATGCGTCCCTACAGATTTGTATTCACCCCATTTATGGTCGCATTCTCATTCTCCCTCATAGGAATGACGAGACACTTCTCCCCATTGATGACCTGCGCATGAATCTGTGAAGCCTTCTCCGGCTTTACATGAAGCACCACATCATAGGTCTTAATTTGGGCAGTGTAATTATCAATCTCTTCCTGCTTCTCAAGAAGCTGTGAAGTGCGCTCCTCAATCTGATTATTTTTCTCCTGGATAACAGAATCCTTCTCCTCAAGCTGTGCATTTTTTTCATTGAGCTCGAGAGTTAAATCGCCGACCTGGCTCTCAAGAGCAAGCTTTTCCACGCGGATTTCATTAGCTGCAAGAGCCTTTGAATCAATGACATTGGCTGCGATAGGCGGCTTGTCACCGAAGGCCTCATTGACGGATTTTTCAATGCGTGAAATCTTTTCCTCAGAGACATGGCAGTCACTAAGCACCTTGTTCATAGCCTCGCTGTCGAGAATGAACGGATCATCGTCATCATCGTGAGTCTCAGCGTAGTCATCGGCCATCTCGGACAGATTCTGCTGGATATCAAGCAGCTTGTCATCAGTGCTCTCGTCCTCGGCACCTAGCACGTTTCTGACGATTGAATGGAAAGCCATCTTCTGCTCAGTAGCTGTGCGCTCCACACCGCAGCCGAGACCGTTTGTCATAAACTCAGAGTGAGGCTCCTTGGTGTTTTTCGTATAGAAAAGAGTGGAGTGTATGTCAGTGCTCCTATCATTGAAAGCAGGGAATAAAAAGCCTGTCTCAGGTGCACCGACCACCCAGTCCCTTATGCGGGCTCCGATACGCTGCTCCTTTTCCAGATAGCCAAGGCCCGGCTTTGAAAGTGTGACAGGGCAGATGGCGCAGAGCATGTATTTGTACACTTCCTCGGACTCATCCACGTTGATGTTGTCCTTTGTACGTGTCATGACATCGTAGCTGTCGAGATACAAAAGAATCAAGTAGTTCCCGGCCTCATCGTAGGTGTCGATGACCAGATCATAGTATGTATCGAGCAGAGTCTCATCATTAAGCTCGCTGTCGCGAAGCGCCATGAGAATCTGCTGGCGGCCTCCGACTTCTTCCTCCTCAAGCGGAAACTGCAGATTGAGCAGGTTGTTTCCGAGAGTGCCGGAAAGCACCTTGTTTGAAATCTCCAGATATTTGTAGTATTCATCCTCCTCCAGAGTGAGAAATTTGCCACCGAATTTGCAGACCTTTTCATGGTTGCAGTCCACGTAGCAGCCGACCAGACGACTGAAGGTTGCACTGTCTTTTAATCTTCGTTTTAGTTCCAATACTTCTTTTTTGTTCATATTATCCTCGCATTATTTCCATGAAAGCTGGAGTTCTCTTTTTTGTGTGACACAATCTGATAGATATAAATTAATAAGTGTCTGGTAAGGAATTCCCGAATTTTCAGCTTGCACTTTAAAATAATCTATTGTATTTTCATCAATATTAATTGTAATTTGTTTTTTTAGTTTTTTTGCGTAAGGATTGCGTTTTGCGTTGGAAAAGTCGTATTCATCTCTCATGATTGATCCTCCTAAAAATCAAAATACTGTTTACGCTCATTTGTAGTGGCTTTTCTTGCAGAGATTATCCTTATATTAGAGTCAGAGTTGCGATAACAATGACAAACGACCAATAGATTAGCATTATTACTTAAACCTAAAATAATAAAGCGGTCCTCAGTCAATGAGTGGTCTGGATCATCCAAAACTAAAGCATTTTCATCGTAGAAAACACTTTTTGCCTCTTCAAATGAAATTTTGTGTTTTCGTTTATTAATTGTATTTTTATTTTCATCCCATTCAAAAATTATATTCTCCATAATTACATTATAAGTACGAAATAATTATTTGTCAATCAAGAAAAAAGATGACAGACCAACCACAAAATGCTATAATTTAGGAAATCAACGGATTATGATATAAAGGCTGACACAGAGACATCCACAGGTGTCTCTGTTCTTGGATTGAGGCATAAATGGAGCAGAAAATGACAAACAATCATATTACAATAGGCATTCTCGCACATGTAGATGCGGGAAAGACAACCCTGTCTGAGGCCATGCTTTACAGCACCGGGAAGATTCGTTCACTCGGGCGCGTGGACCATCAGGACGCATATTTGGATAACGATGCGCAGGAGCGAGAGCGTGGAATAACCATTTTTTCAAAGCAGGCAAGGCTTGATATTTCGCGTGGCACAAATGCGGCAGATACAGCACGTACAGCAGATGTAGCACGTACGGCAGATACAGCTCGTACATGGCATGTAGTCATGCTTGATACACCGGGGCATGTGGATTTTTCGGCAGAGATGGAGCGTACCCTTCAGGTGCTCGACTATGCAATACTTGTAATCAGCGCAACTGATGGAGTGCAGGGGCACACGCGCACACTGTGGAGACTTTTAAAGCACTATAACGTGCCGACATTTATTTTTGTAAACAAGATGGATATGCAGGGCACGAATGCGGAGAAAGTGCAGGCAGAGCTAAAGAGCGAGCTGAGTGATGGCTGCGTGGATTTTTCTTCACAGGATTTATTTGAGGAGCTTGCCATGTGCAGCGAGCCTCTTTTAGATGAATTTATGGAATCGGGAGAGCTTACAGATGCGCATATTGCGCAGGCGGTGGCTCAAAGGGAGGTGTTCCCCTGCTTTTATGGCTCGGCACTTAAGCTTGACAGAGTGGATACGCTGATTCAGGGGCTTTCGAGGTTTATGTGTGAAAGAAATTACCCTGACGAATTTTCTGCCCGCGTATACAAGATAGGCAGGGATGACAGAGGCAGCAGGCTGACATTTTTAAAGGTTACCGGAGGCTGTCTTAGAGTCAGGGACAAAATAGAGTACAAAGCGCATGGCGGTGACGAGGCGAAAGGCCTTTTGATTGAGAAAATCGATCAGATAAGAAAGTATTCCGGCGAAAAATATGAGATAGCTGATGTGGCAGAGGCGGGGGAGATAGTTGCTGTCACAGGTCTTAGCTCGACATTTCCGGGGCAGGGGCTCGGGTTTGAGCAGCAGTCCAATATGCCAATCCTTGAACCGGTACTAAACTATAGGATGATTCTGCCGGATGATGTAAATCCGGCGGCATTTATGGAAAAGCTAAAGCAGCTTGAGGAGGAAGACCCACAGCTTTACATAGTGTGGGTGGAGGAGTTTAAGGAAATCCATGTGCAGCTCATGGGACAGGTGCAGATGGAGGTGCTTGTGCGTCTCATAAAGGACAGGTTTGGTGTTGTTGTCACGTTCGGACCGGGCAGCATTGTATATAAGGAAACGATAGCGAGGGCTGTCGAGGGAGTAGGACATTTTGAGCCGTTGCGCCACTATGCAGAGGTGCATCTGCTTTTGTCGCCGGCGGAGCGTGGCAGCGAATCACAGTTACATCCACTTTCAGTGAGGATGTGCTTGACAAAACTGGCAGCGCCTCGTAGCCACGTTGAGGAAAAGCACAGGGGGTGTGCTCACAGGCTCAGCGCTTACCGATGTGAAGGTCACTATTCTTACAGGAAGAGCACATGTAAAGCACACGGAGGGAGGCGATTTCCGCCAGGCTACATACAGAGCAATCCGCCAGGGGCTTAAATCCACAGAGAGCGTGCTGCTGGAGCCATACTACAGCTTTATCCTACAGGTGCCGATGGAGTATGTCGGCCGTGCAATGACAGATCTGGAGCAGAGATTTGCAAGAGCCGAGAGCCCGCAGTTTGCCACAACCGCTGCGAGGGAGATGGCAACAATTACAGGAAAGGCACCGGTTGCGACAATGCAGGATTATGTGAGTCTGGTGCATGCGTATACAAAGGGGCTCGGGCACCTGACACTGGAGCTGTGGGGTTATGATGAGTGTCACAATCCTGCGGAAGTGATTGCGCAGATGCACTATGACAGCGAGGAGGATTTCCGCAATCCGACAGGCTCGGTATTTTGTGCGCACGGCTCAGGCTACGTGGTGCCGTGGGATGAGGTACCGGAGCATATGCACCTGCCGTATGTCTATCACGGGGATGAGTCTGAGGAGGCACTTGCAGCGAGTGCCCGCACACAGAATGCATTTTCAGCGGAGGATGCGCAGGCGCTTGCCGGAAACCGCCGAAGGACGAGCTTTGAGAAAGCAGTTTCCGGTATGTCATCAGTGGAGCTTGATGCGCAGCTTGCAGATGTTTATGCCAGGGAGTTTGGCATGGGCAAAAACGATATTGCAGAGGATCAGAGGCGCAAATGGTCAGGTAAAAAGAAAAATGAGTATGAAGGCCTAAGTGGTAAACCGCGCACAGTAAAGCATGATAAGCACGGCAATCCGATTTATCCGAAGAAATCCCCGGGGGAAGAGTACCTGATAGTTGACGGATATAATATAATATTTGCATGGGAGGATTTAAAAGAGCTCTCGCGCATAAACATTGATTCGGCGAGAGATGCGCTGAAGGATGTTTTATCGGATTACCAGGGCTATAAGGGCTGTCATCTGCTGCTGGTGTTTGATGCGTACAAGGTGAAGGGCAATGCCGGAAAGCGCGAGACCTTCCACAACATAGAGGTTGTGTATACAAAGCAGGACGAGACAGCCGATGCATTTATCGAAAAGACTGTGTTTGGCATACGTGACAGGTACAAGGTAACAGTGGCAACCTCTGACGGACTGGAGCAGCAGACGGTCATGAGCCGGGGGCACTGCGAATGTCAGCCCGCGAGCTTAAGGAGCATATTGATATGACGAAGCGTGCCGGGATGGAGGCATTCATATCACGATAAACGATCATAAATGGTAACAATATGTGTATAAAGAGATGTTTATAAAGATATTTGTATGTCATAAGCAGAGATATTATAATAGTAAACATGCAAGAACATCAGAGATAAGGAGACAAGAAAATGGTAGTAAACGAAAGCATGTACCAGCTCGGAAGCGTGCGCTCAGCAATCAGGGAGCTTTTCGAGTATGGTAAAAAAAGAGCAGCAATTGTAGGTAAGGAAAATGTATATGATTTCTCAATAGGAAACCCGAGCATACCGGCTCCGCAGATAGTAAACGACACAATAAAGGAGCTTGTGACAGATTATGATTCTGTTGCGCTGCACGGCTACACCTCAGCACAGGAGACGAGCAGGCGGCAATAGCTGAATTTTGAACAACACACACGGCACACATTTTAATGCGGGCAACCTTTACATGACAATGGGAGCAGCGGCATCGCTGTCAATCTGCTTTCGTGCGTTGACAAGCGACGCATATGATGAGTTTATTACCATAGCGCCATATTTCCCGGAGTACAAGGTATTTGTGAATGCAGCAGGCGCAAGGCTTGTAGAGGTGCCTGCAGACACAGAGCATTTTCAGATAGATTTCGATGCGCTTGAGGAGAGAATCAATGCGCACACCAGAGGTGTCATAATCAATTCACCAAACAACCCATCCGGCACAGTCTATTCTGAGGAGACCATCAAAAAGCTCTCAGACCTCCTTGAGAAAAAGTCTAAGGAGATAGGAAGACCGATATTCATTATCGCAGATGAGCCGTACAGGGAGATAGTTTACGACGGAATCAAGGTACCGTTTGTGACCAAATATTACGACAACACACTGGTATGCTACTCATACAGCAAGTCACTTTCACTGCCGGGAGAGAGAATAGGATACGTCCTCGTGCCTGATGAGGTGTACGATAAGGCAGAGCTGTATGCAGCAGTCTGTGGTGCGGGAAGAGCACTCGGTTACGTGTGGTGCACCAAGCCTGTTCCAGAAGATGATAGTAAAATGCCAGGGGGCAACCGGTGATATCAATGCCTACAAAGAAAACAGAGACCTTCTGTATGAGGGACTCACAAGGATAGGCTATCACTGCTTCAAGCCGGACGGAGCCTTTTATATGTTTGTAAAGGCACTCGAGGATGACAGCAATGCATTCTGTGAGAAGGCAAAGGAGGAGGATGTGCTCATAGTAGCAGCAGACGGCTTCGGCTGTCCGGGCTGGGTGAGAATATCATACTGTGTGGACGGGGAAATGATAAAGCGCTCTATGCCTGCGTTTGAAAAGATATACAACAAGTATAGTAAATAATAGTTACAAAAAAATAATCCAAAAAAGCGCCGAAAATTGTCTAAAAAATATGTAATTTTCGGCGCTTTTATTATACAGTTTTCACAAAGTTGTCTCCGTGTGACCGTTGTGTGACCATTGTTTTGTATAATGGAATGAAGAGTGGGAATATAAATAAAATCGTAACGGAATAGTTACAAAAAATACTATAGAAAAGGAGATATGAGAGTGTTTAATAAAAAACTTAACAGGTTACTAGCAATCATGCTAGCTTCTGTAATGGGTGCGACATCGCTTCCGGCAACACAGGTAAGTGCTGATACACCCTCTTCAGAGTATGATATATCTAACGACGCAGCTTCGGATGATATATCTGACAGTAAAATTCCAGATGAACAGGATTCGGATAATAATGCCACCGAGGAAAAACAGCCACAGCAGCTGACGGTAGAGTATACACCGGCGGATGATATTTATGTGGGGAACAAAGTTGTTCCGGTGGTAAAATCCGACAGGGCGGATGCAGCCGTTGACAATTTAAAATACACTGTTGTAGAAGGCAAAAATCTGATTGAAAAGGATACAGACTTTGCATCAAACGGTATATGGACAGCAAAGGATACCGGAACTGTAAGGATAAAGGTGACAAAAGCAGAAGATGACAAATATAAGTCAGCAGAGGCAGAATATACTGTTACCATCAAAGAATATGATTACAGCAGTATGAATAACAGCCTGACAGGGACAATGCTGCAGGGTACACAGTTTTATGTAGAAGCACCTACATTATCGCTGGCAAGTGACAATCAGGCGGTATATGTGGTTAGAAAAGGTGATGAATGGATTGAAGCTGATAAATATCAGCTTATGCCACAGCAGGGTGATAACAGACAGACTCTTGTAATAGCACGTAAGGACAAGGAAAGCGGAGCTATCACAGATATTGGAAGTCTGCGGCTCGACTACAAATATGATACACAGCCTCCAAAGATAACATTGAATCCAAAGGAGGATGATAAACCTGCTTTCACAAAGGATGCTGTGGATTATTATGGAAATGTCAGAAAAGTAGACATGAATATCCACGATGTCTCTTTGGATGATGGTTCCACACAGCTTTGGGTAAAGGTTGATGACCGGGAAGAATTCGATGTATTTGATGTCGATAATGCCCAGAAGCTGATTGATGCAGGAATAGAGTATAGTGAGTGGATCGTGACAGGGGCTGATTATAGCAGCTGCATCACATTTGGTACAAAAGCGGATGAGGAACACAAATATCAGATAATCGGAATGTATGCGAAGGATCAGGCGGAGCATGAGTGTAATGATACAAGCTCAATAGAGCAGCCGTTTTATGTGGATAGAAAAGCGCCTTCAGGTACTATTGGATATGATGCTGATTTAATAGACGAGCAGAATATGGTCAGTCAGCAGGCATCAAATGTATATGGACAGCTGGAGGATATCAGCGGAATAAAGCAGGCATTCTACTATGTGAATAAATCAGATGAAAGTGGCAGTATTTTAAATGATGAGCAGGTAAAAGCGCTTGATGATTCAGCATGGAAGCCGTTAGAGCTTATTGAGGATACATATGATGCACGATATAAGTACAAGATTAATACATCTGATCTGAAGGATACTTCATATAACGTATATGTAAAGGCTCAGGACAATTGTAATGGCGAGACAGCATTTTTCTCCACATCGAAGCTGGTTGTTGATACCCTGCCACCGGAGCTTACAGTGTCCCAGGATACCATGACAGCAGCCGATGAAAAAGGCTGGCATAAGGATGATATAAGCTATATCGTTAAGGCTGATGACAGCTTATCAGGAATTAAGAGTGTTGAATACACTGTATTTGATGGGAAAAGGAAAATTGTATCAGGACAGACTGTTGAGCTTGACGCAAGCGGGGAAGGAAGGATAACCATTCCGGCAACAGAGCAGTTTAACGGAATTGATCTGATGCTTTCAGTAAAGGCAACTGATTATGCCGGTCTTAAGACAGAGGTTAAAGGTGACAGCTTCAAGTTCAGCATGGACAGTCAGTCACCTGATGTCAGTATAGAGCCGGAAGCGGGCAAAAACAGAAAATATTTCAATGATGATGTCCGTATAAAAACAAGTGTAGCTGACAGCATTTCAGGTGTTGTATCAGCAAAATACCAGATAGTGACAGATGATCAGTCAGTATCGGATGATGAAGGTGCATGGAATGAGCTTGATGAATCAGGAATCATAAATGTATCGGCTGAGGCTTATCTGGATAAAAAGACAGATGTATATGTTAAAGCTGTTGATGAGGCAGGAAACGTGACTGTAGCGGATTTGACAGCAAGCGGCAGCCAGCCATTTTATATTCACAAGGCAGCGCCTGCAATAACAGTGACATATGGTACACCTGAGCAGCCGGATCCACAGTGCATCAGCAGTGTAAAAGGCACTGAGTATTACAGGGAAAACAGGATTGCAACCATTTCGGTAAAAGAGAATGAGCTTTTCTTTGACCCCGATGAAACAAAAATCAATGTAAAGGTTGATGGAAATGAACAGACACAGTCAGATGCGTGGTCTGAAAAGTCATACTGGGTAAAGACAGGCGAGGGAGCAGAAGCTGTTTACAGTAAGCAGCTTGTATTCAATGCAGGACACAAGTATGAGCTGAGTGTCAGTGCAAAAGATTTGTGTGGTAATTCAGATAATGGATTTGAGATAGAAGGAGACAAATCAGCAGAGTTTGTAATTGACGTACAGTCGCCGACAGGAAATATCAGGTTTGACGGACTTTCAACAGGCATGGATACCGTGTGGGATTTATTGCTGCCAAAAGACAAATATGAGATTTCAAGATTTGCTGCCAAGAAGGTCAATATTGCCGGACAGCTTGGAGATGAGCATGGCGGCATCAAGTCAGCAGAGTATTTCGTTTCAGCAGAGGATGCAATAATTGACGTAGACAGTATTCAGGAGGCTGACTGGAAGACACTTTACAGCCTTAATGAGGATGGCACCTTCAGTGAACCGATAGAATGCGAGAACAAAAACTGCGTGGTATATGTCAGGGTTACAGATTTAAGCGGTAATGTTTCATATATCAGCACAAATGGATTGGTAGTTGATACATGCGCACCGGCAATATCAGTCATCACACCTGAGACAGCATCAGGAGTGTACAGTGCAGATGTGCCGGTAAGTATAGAGGTATCAGATGAGAATGCCACAGGAGTTGCATCAGGAATAAAGAGCGTAAACTATACGGTAACAAATATGGGACAGACGACACAGGATGGAACATTATATAGCTATGATAAGACAGCAGCGGGCTTAAAAGATCTGGAAAATCATGTAACAGAGCAATTTGACATAAGCGCGGCTTCAAACAACAGTAATGAAGTGCGTATAGATGTTACCGCAACAGACAATGCAGGAACGGCATACACAGTAACAAAATACATAAAAATAGATACAACAGCACCAACAGTGCAGGTAAGCTATGACAATAACAGTGCAGATACATCATTTGGAGACACAGCATACTTCAAAGCACCGCGAACAGCAACCGTAAAAGTAACAGAGCGTAACTTTGATGCATCAAAGGTAGCAGCGGAAATAAAAGCCGCAGCAGGTAAGGCACCTGCTCTTTCAAACTGGAGCACAGAAGGTGGAAGCGGTAACGGTGATGATACAGTACATGTTGCCACAATATATTACGGACATGATGACGATTACACATTTGGAATCGGAGTAAAAGACATTGCGGGAAATGCCGCAGCAGGAGTGGATTATGCAAATTCGCTTGCACCGACAAAATTTACAATTGATACGACAGCACCTGTTATTTCGGTAGCATATGATAACAACAGTGCATCAAACGGAAACTATTATAATAACAAGAGAACAGCAACTGTGACAATCACAGAGCACAATTTTGATACAAGCAGAATAGCACTGAGCATGACTGCGCAGGATGCAGGAAAATCAGTAGCAGCACCGGCATTTGGAAGCTGGTCAGATAATGGTGATATACATACGGCAACATTAAGCTTTGATGCGGATGCCACATATACATGGTCACTTGCATATACAGACAAAGCCGGCAATAAGGCAAAAGACCTTGCAAAGCAGGAGTTCTGCATAGATACGACAAAGCCTGTTGTAACAATCAACGGAGTAACCCCGGGCTCAGTAAACAATAATTCAGGAAATATGTCATTTGTAATAGAGTGCACAGATACTAATCTTGAATACTTTTCACCGGTGCTTACAGTTGAGGTATATGAAAATAGCAGATTCGTAAGAAAAACGATTACCGGAAATGTGATATCAATTTCAAACGGACAACGTGTAGAGTTTAGAAATCTCAATGAGGATGGAGTGTATTCACTGACATGCCATGCACAGGATAAGGCCGGAAATTCTTATGAAACAGTCAATATTATAGATGCAGGCGGAAAGCAGGTGACAGAGACTGCAGGGCAGGGAGAAAAATTGATGGATTTCTCCATCACGGATGATATTCGCTGGATGACAATAGAGATGTAGGACTATGTGAATATAAATGTGGGTCAGAGATAAATCCGGAAAAGCACCCTGGGCTATAGTCAACAGGACTTGTGAATACCGCCGAAACATCGCATAAGTAATGAATAGCGCGTGATAACAAAATGCATTTGAAAAAGAGGTATCGGGGTCGTAAATATCGTTGTGGAGACAAAGGACAAAGCAGATTCAGTTGCCTACAGTGATGTGAAGAGTGTAAATATTGAATTTATTGTGGACAAGACAGCACCTACATATACATTGACAGGTGTAGATAAAAACAATGAAAACTATATTGGCTCAAAGAATGCAGTATTGATGCCGAAGGATGATGGTGGAAAGCTTGGACGTGTAAAGATTACTGTAGTGGGCAAGGATGACAAAGAAAAAAAGGTTATCAAGGAAATGTCGGGAGACGATATGCTTGACTATCTGGACAAGCATGACGGAAAGATAGAGTTTGAAGTACCTAAGGAGGTGCTCTCTGCAAAAGACGGTGATTCAAGGCTTATGGTAGAGTGTGCAGACTGTTCTGTTGACGAAGGTGGAAAGACCAATGAAGTGAAAAAAATATATGGTAAGGATACAGAAGCAGATACAGAGATTGCCGAAGATGATGTACCTATGGAATCAAATTCGTCAGATGTCAAATCAGTAGAAACAAACAATGATAAGGCAGTATATATAATTGGAGCAATATTATTATTTGTACTTATAATTGCGATATTGATAATCGTTTATTATATGAGAAAAAAGATGAAAGAAAAGAAAGACAATGATGAGCAATAAGATAATTACCTATGTATTTACATTACCATGTGGTGATGTGGGAAAAACAACAATGTCTGTGGCATGCGCGAAAGCGCATGCCCTTCAAGGCAGACTTGGCAACGAAGATTTTGAATTCTGGGAGGAGTGAGTATGAGATTTGAAATAGCAGCTGACACGGACAGAGGAATCGTAAAAGAAACTAATCAGGATAGTCTGCTGGTAAAGTGCTTCTCAACATGCAAAGGAGACATGGCATTTGCAGTATTATGTGACGGCATGGGCGGCTTATCGAAGGGTGAGCTGGCCAGTGCCACTGTAGTCAGAGCATTTGACAGATGGAGTGACGAGCAGCTGCCTGAGCTTTGCAAATCGTCGAACCCGGATATTGACAGTCTGATTCTGGAAAGACAGTGGGATGAAGTAATACAGCAGCAGAACGAAAAAATAAAAGCATATGGCAAAGCACATGCAGTAAACATGGGAACAACAGTGGTAGTGCTGCTTGTCACGCAAAAAGCCTACTACATTATAAACGTGGGCGATTCCAGAATATATAGCCTTTCAGACCATATAGAAAGGCTTACGACAGACCAGACATATGTACAGCGGGAAATTATGAATGGAAATATGACACAGGAGCAGGCTATGAGAGATCCGCGAAGGAATGTACTGCTGCAGTGTGTCGGGGCATCAGCAGAAGTAAAGCCGGAGTACAGGACCGGGGCAATGAAAAATGGAATGTCACTTCTGCTTTGTTCAGATGGCTTCAGGCATGAGGTATCAGAACAGGAAATCTATGAGATGCTGAAAACGGCAGCAACTGTAGATGGGCAGAATATGCACGACAGACTGGAGCAGCTCATCAGACTAAGCATGCAAAGAGGAGAGCGCGATAATATAACAGCAGCGCTCATAAAGGCACAGTAGGAGGAACAGATGCTTGAAATAGGCTCTTTAATTGACGGAAAATACAAGATACTAAACGAAGTTGGACACGGCGGAATGAGCGTTGTGTACCTGGCTATGAATGAAAGGGCAAACAAACAGTGGGCAATAAAAGAGGTCAGAAAGGATGGAGTAAAGGATTTTGAGGTGGTAAAGCAAAGTCTTGTTGCGGAGACCAATATGCTCAAAAAACTGAGCCATCCCAGTCTTCCTGATATTGTCGATGTCATAGATGAGGATGACAGATTCCTTATCGTAATGGATTATATAGAGGGAAATTCTCTCAAGACAGCATTGCAGGAGTACGGAGCCCAGTCGCAGAAAAATGTGATAAAGTGGGCCAAACAGCTATGCGATGTTCTTGGATATCTGCACTCACAGAACCCGCCAATCATATATCGTGATATGAAGCCGGCAAACATAATGCTAAAGCCTGATGGAAATGTGGTGCTTATAGATTTTGGAACAGCAAGGGAATATAAGGAAAATAACATAGAGGATACAACATGTCTTGGCACGATGGGATATGCTGCACCGGAACAGTTTGGTGGAATGGGGCAGACAGACGCGAGAACAGATATATATTGTCTGGGAGCCACAATGTATCATCTTGTTACGGGAATGAATCCCTGTGAGCCACCTTACGAAATAAGGCCGATCAGAGAAATTGACCCAACATTGTCAGGTGGTCTTGAACGTATTATTACAAAGTGTACACAGCCGGATCCAAACAACAGATATCAGAGCGCAGCTGAGCTGATGTATGACCTTGAGCACTATACAGAGATTGATGACATGTATAGGAAGAATCTAAAGAGAAAGCTTGCGGTATTTATCACCACATCAGTTTTGACGATGCTGCTTGGAACAAGCACAGTATTAAGCTATTGTGCGGCAGAACACAAAAAAAATGAAAACTATAATAGCATATTAAAAGAAGCGGATACCTATGACAATTATGACAATGGATATTACACGGCTATAGTCACCGACCCGACAAGGACGGAGGCATATCTTAAGCTGAATGACAAACTGACAGACGATTTTGTGCTGGACAGGGATGAGGCGCAGATATTGAACAGGCTGATGGTAGGTATAGATTGCAAGGACCACAATGGCCGGGTGCATACATATGATGTCATGGCAAAGCTGAAAGAAAAAAATCCAAAGGGATATGAGGATGTATGCTATAAGATTGGTGAAAGCTTTTTATTCTACTACGAAATCAATGTGGAAAAAGACAGATACTCCAGTGCGGCGCAGTGGTTCAAGGAAGCGAAGGAGAATCATCCGGAGGCAGGAATATACTGTGAGATATCAGATTGTCTGACATTGATTAGCCAGTATGATGGAGCAAAGATACAACAGACAGAAAAAACATATGAAGAATACAAAAAGCTATGGAAGCAAATAAATGAGCTATATGCAAAATCAGAGAATTTTGACAGCTTAGACGCAAAGATTCAGGTATGGAATGAGATAGATGATATAGTTGACACAAATATCACATCATTTATAGCAGTGACAGATAAGGATAAAGTTATGGATTTATTACAGACAATAAAGGACAAAACAGAAAAGCTGGATAAATCCATAATGCGCGAGCAAATAACAAGGATTGCGGATAATATAGACAAAACAATTGAGAAGGCACAGAGCGTGAAGGAGGAAAACAAAAGATGACTTATAATCAGTACAGGATGATATTTTACGTATCCTTCACGGCATTTGCCATAATGCTTATAGCTTCAATAGTCATACTTATAGTGCTTGAAATACCTAAGGTCATAGGTGCACTTACCGGAAAATCTGCCCGGAAAGGAATTGCAGCAATTGTACAAAAGCAGACAGCGGGACATATTGACATAACATCGTCCGGTCCGATAGCACCGTCATATAACCTGGCAGGGGAGAATAAGAAAAAGCCGGGATATACACAAAATATAGATGAAACTACTGTGCTGGATGCACCGACAGAAGTATTGCAGGATGAAACCACAGTATTGGAAGATATAACCGAAAAGCTGCAGAAAACCAATATCAGGTTCGAAGTAACAAAGAAAATAGAATTTTTACATACGACAGAATGTATCTCATAAGGAATGGAAAATAGCGAATGTCTAAATTAAAAGTAAGCATAAAAAAATCGACCGTTACTGCCATGATGAAGGCAGGACGAAAGGAAAGAATAAATGAAACCGAACTAAGCCAGCTAGCCAGAATAAAACCATGTGGAATCATGCATGTGACAAAAACAAAAAAAGACAGTGTCATATATACGTGCCCTGCAAATATAAATCTTACCGATAGATTGAAAAAAGCCATAAGCAAATATGATTTCTTTTTCATGATTGAGCAGATAGTAATAATGGTTGAGGATGTATACAATAACGGACTGAACGTAAACAGTGTTCGTTTTAATATGGATGACGTATACATAAACGAGATGACAAAAGAGATGTACTTTATATATTTTCCGATAGTAGGAGGACAGGAAAGTGCAGATATTGTCGGGTTTATAGAAAACATAATTTATACAATGACACCTGTTATCAATGAGGATACGAATTATATATCCAGATTTATGTATTATGTCAGAAGCTTCCATGGCTTCAACGGCAATGCAATAGAAAAATATATCTCACGCGAAGAGCGTGCAGTTGTGAACGTGCTGAAAAACAAAGCAGTGACAATGCAGCAGACAATGCAGCAACAGATAATGCAGCAACAGACAATGCAGCAACAGACAATGCAGCAACAGATAATGCAGCAGGTAATGCAGGGCAGCATGGATGGAACTACAGTGTTGTCAGATGATGGCATATCCGTACAACAGATACAGCAGATGCAACCGGTGAACTATCATTTTGCAAGTCTTACAAGGCAGGTAACAGGTGAAAAGATAGAGCTTGGCAAAACCATCGTTTCAGTGGGGAAAGAATCCGGAAAAGTCAGATTATGCAGCAGACAATACGAATATCAGCAGGGTGCATGCTAACCATGCGAAACGGACGTTATTATGTAATGGACCAAAAATTCTACCAATGGCACATTTATCAATGGAAGGATAATAAAGGCGTAGGGCAGGAAACAGAGATATTACCGGGAGACTGTCTGATGTTAGCTATGAGGAATTTATATTTAATGAATAGCTTTAAATATAAAAGGTGAGGAGAATAATACTATTATGGAACTAAAAGAATTAAGTCGCAGAATATCAAGGTACCGGGCAAATGTAGAAAATCTGCAGCTTGAGAAAAACAGGCTGCTTAATGAAATAGATGCTTTGGATCAGGAAGCATTGAAAATAAAGGAATATGTAAAAGGCGCAAAACCGGTTTTAAATGCAGAGTTGATAATATAGCGCTACGATGGACAGATATAGCAGTCGTAATATAACAAATCTGAAGGGCAGACTTAAGAGTATTAATTCATTAAACGACGGAAAATCGTATGTAGCCAATGCGATGAATGCTATAGATTCAATGCTGAGAGATGTAGAGAATGCAATCAGGAGCAGAAATGACAGGATATATGAAATAAATCAGCAGCTGTGTACATATGAGGACAATATAGAGCAGCTGAGAATAAAAAAAAGAAGAATGGAGAGTAAGTAATGGGACAGTACAATTTAATGTTTGAGCAGGAGGAATTTACAGAACTTGTGCGTTTATACTCAGAACTCTGCAAAGATTGCAGATAGACAGATGAACGAATATCAGATGATACTTGATATTATAAACACAAATGCGGTTATAAGCGGTGGAATTGCACGATAGAAGCTGGAAGTGTACGAGGATGCTGTTCATACATATCAGAGTATACTGGGAGAATCCTTCCAGGGAAATATCAAAAAAGCTTAATGAATTTGTGTGAGAGATGTAGATGAGGCAGATGGAGATATATATGGTATAGGAACATATGAGAAGAGCGTATTAGAAGGAGGGGTGACGCATAATGAAATTTAAGGATTTTACGCAGGAAGCATACGATGACATACAAAGCTATATGGGAGGAGAAGAACAGTGGGAGGAAATAAACAAAACCTACGGTGTAGTGGAAACCAAAGGTATATTTCAATATGATTATGAATCACAGCTAAGAAACGCGGCAACAGAATATCAGAGACAAAATGAAGAGGCAAGCAATAGTGTAAGAAGGATGTTTGATAATGTAAATGGAGTGGATGATCTATATGCAGCCAGGTTTCGGGACGAATATATGGACTTGGAAAGATTCAGCACTGCAATTAAAGAACTGGCAGCTCTGATTAATGTAAGATCCGTTGAGAATATATATACGATGGATTGCCAGACATTGAAAACAAAAGCTGGTAATATACAGGCAAAAGTGGACTCGAAGATAACAGAGTATTATAAAAGAGCGATTCTATTCAGTGGATTCTAATGGAAAGACAGTTATGAACTGGGACAGAAATAAACTATGAGATGCGGAAGGAATTTGTACCAGATGCAGAGCTGCAGGCACTTGTATCAGTATTTCCAAAGCTGTCCACAGATGATGAGGAAGAAACCATAAATATAGAGAACATGCTGCGCGCAGGTTATGGAAACGCCAAGGATGATGAGTGGATAGAATAATGCAGATCTTGGAAGACCCTAAGTATTACAGTGTGAGTGTCACGAATACATTTAAGAGGGCAGTGGATATATATAAGACAAGTATGGATATAATTGACTATTACAGCGAAAAATGTGCATACAGAAACGACGAGATTAGTGATGAAGCGCTTGAAGAGATGAAAGAGCAGTACAGAGTGTCATCCCTGTTTAAAGCAATGGTTGATAGCGACCCGACAATAGGAGTTGCATATAATGGAAAAACGATGGATTTACAATACATTCCGATAAAGAGAAAAATGTGACCGTATCCGTATGCCTGAAAGAGCTGCCGTTTGATGTAAGCATATGCAAGATTACAGACAGCAATGACAGGGAGATATTGGACAAATATTATAACGTCGAGGTAACAAATGGAACTATTAATGAAAAAGTAGGAAAAGAAAATAGAGAAGGTCAATCAGATAGATGCGTATGGAATGGTAGATAATCAGATTGTAAGCCATGTACTTCCACACGGCATGATTGAGAATACAAAGCAGAATCTTGAAAATCAAAAGGAAGAGGAAAAGACTGAATGCAGAGTATTTTTTGATGTAACAAGTAATACTTTAAAAGGTAAGATTATTGATGAAGCTATAGGCCTTTCAGCGGTAATAATAAATGAAACCGTAGGAGATAAGATTAACAAGGCTAACGCAGCAATAAATTATTTGAATGACTTAAATGCAGCATATGATGAAAATAATGAAAATGTACAAAATAATGCAGAAATTGATGAAGCAAAAGACAGACTGACAGAAACAGACTTTACATGTCAGGACATGATAGAAGATGCCAATTATTTCGGCATGGATATGGAGATAACCAGGGTAGGTGACACATATATCTGTGAGAATATCACGATGGATGTGGAGAAAGTGACGAAGATGGTGGATGCATATAATGCACAGGCAAAGCTGGATATGAAGGTAAGTATTAAGGACTTAAAAGACTATGCTAAGGGAGCAGGTAATAAAAATCAGAGAGAGGATGACGAAAGTTATGAGGCTTTGTGTCGAAGAGTATCAAACTATATTAAGTACGTTATAAAAAATTGAGATAACAATAAATAGGCATGATACTGCAACGAGACGGAAAGGAAAATTATTATAGAAGAAAGCAATATCAGTTCTTATGATAGCAGCATGTATGTTATGTATGGTGACAGCATGTGAAAAAAAGGATAAAAAGGAAAATGACACATCAGCAGCTCAGGCAACAGAAACAGATTGCACGGTAGCAGAGCTTGTAACCACAGAGCCGGAAGGTGAAATCACGATATCAGAGATGATAGATCAGAGGATTAAAGAGGAAGGAAAGATAATGATATATAGGATGTGTATTGCCGAATCAAATACACCTGTAGAAATAACAGAGGATTTAAAAGTTAATATTATCTCATATGATGGAGAGAAACTAAAAGGCTATGATAATCCTGATGATTTCCTTATGGAGACCAGACTTGGTGACATAATACATAATAAAGTGGATTATTCAACATATAATATAGGCGCATATGGTGGAAACTGGAAAAGATATGATAATGAGTTTGGAGATGAAAAATATGTGGAAGAAGAAGGCTATGTACAGCGCGAAATCACTACAGATGATTCGGAAAATAATGCCCAGCTGGAGACACTGTATTTGTATTCAAAGGGAACTCTTTATAGCAGGGATGCTGGAAGTAAAGAATGGAACCAGACAGAGAAAAACGATAACCTTCCAGTAGTGTTATTTGGAACATTTGAGAGGATAAAGCTGGATGGAAAAACATACATGACATTCTGCGTAAGAGATAATTTGAATCTGATAGAGTATGATATTATTCCGGACAATAAATTTACAGAGAACAAGACAGTTGTATATGACACTCCGGGAACAGAGAAAACCACAGTTAATACAGTGGACTACCTCAAAGAATACCAGGCGGTTCCCAAAGAAGAGCTGGAGCAGATGATAGTTTTCAGGAG
>SCPN01000790.1_pt1 | contig 21467 bp, 16 predicted proteins | sample 6106831 | NCBI WGS metagenome assembly SCPN01 (sample SAMN10720447, study PRJNA508395) | human gut metagenome | isolation source: Participant 1, 0 month
AGCAACATCACCTTTTAATGCAGCATCAGGCACTCCTGTAAATGTACCTGCTACTGTGGCTACAGGTGCTTCAACAGCTTTAAAATTAACTTCTGCTGTCGCTGAATTACCTGTAAGGGTAAATTTATTAGCATCATTTGTATCATCAACTTTAGAGCCTGCCTTTGTAATTACTGCAACATAATTAGTATTACCGGCTATTCTCTTTAATACTGCTGTATACTTTCCTGAAGCATCAATATCAGCAATAACAACTGCTGCTTTATCATTATCAAGATTCTTGAACTTAATGCTCTTAACTCCTCTTTGTACAGCATTTTCAACTGTACCGCTTACTGTGACAGAATTAATCGGATTATATTCATCAATTGTAATAGTCTTTGCTTTAATATCACCATTAGAAACTAATGCAAGATATTTCTTTCCTTCAACTGTTCTGATATAATCGTCAATATCGTCAACTGTAACAGTTATACCCTTTGATGACATTGCAACATTATATGTAGTATCTTTAGTATTATCACCAAAAATTACAAGTCTGTCCGGCTTATCACCATTACAAGTCATTGTAACAGTGACCTTTGTTGTATCATCCTTAATCGGAAAATATAATACATTTCCGTTACGGAATCTTAATGTTCCATCATTACTTACTCCTGAACCTGCTGTCTTTCCTAAAATAATTCCATAATTATCCGGAAGAACTGCTCCTACAGTTGTAACATTACTCCACTTTCCTGACTTAGTGAAGTCATACGTAGTTGTTGTCTTTGTAATCTCAGGTTCTGCAGCTTTTACACTTAAAAGCCCTGTCAGACCTGAAGGCATTGCTGTCACCGCAAGCAATGCTGTAAGAACAACAGCCATAACTCTTTTTAATGAACGAAATTTCATTAATAAAGCCCTCGCTTTCCCTTTTTTTTACATAGCTTTTACAAAGCTTTTGTAATGACAAGGCTATCACACTTATACCAGGTGTTCTACCTATTTTTAGAGGAAGTTAGTATTGATTACAGTTTTTTTTAGGTTTATAATATAATATATTACAAAGCAACAAAAAAAGCTGTTATATAATTTGGTCATTTTTAACAAAACAATTAAGAGCACTCTGTGCAATTTTCCAAAGTCAGCACAGAAGCCGCATTTTACATTTATAAAATAAAAGGAGGACTTATGGCTTCACCAAACAGATTTGAAATATCAGAACAGACACATAGTGCTAATTTTGCAATGTATAACTTTCATTCCCATTCATGGTATGAAATTTTTTATCTGCAATCCGGACAATGCACATTTTATATACAGGACAGGACATATCTGATGAACAGAAGGCGATATTGCAGTTATCCCTCCTGATATCCCTCACAAAACAGCATATCTTGCAGAAGTAAATAAAAGATTATGCATAGAATTTTCCGCAAACTACATACAGCCTGTTATTTCCATGTTCGGAAATGAAACTCTTGACAGCCGGCTCTTTACAGTTCTTCATAATAGCACTGAAAACACGGCTTTTCTTGATTCACTTATCCTTAATATGATAAATGAACATAAGCAGCGTGATTATATAAGTCCTGCATTTTTAAATGTTTATTTTCAAGAATTTATACTGCGTCTCATGCGTGGAAGTATCCCGCTTGACGGACGCACGATTGATTTTAATAACTCAAGCAATACAATGCAGCTTGCCGTTGATTATATTAATGAAAATTTTCAGAGCCGGCTCACACTCTCAGATATTGCAGAACGTTTTCACCTGAATCCGTCATATTTTTCAAAGCGATTTAAGACGGTAATCGGAACCGGCTTTAAAGAATACATCAATAATCTTCGTATAACAAAATCAGAAAAAATGCTGCTTGAGACTAATAAAAATATTACAGAAATTGCGTTTGAATGTGGATTTGAAAACAGTAATTATTACGGAGATGCATTTAAACAAAAAAATGGTGTTTCACCTACCGAGTACCGGAAACTTAAAGGAAATATCAAATAAAAATATACGATTTTATTCTTGACACATTACTTCTGCAATGATAATATTTTACAAAACATGGTTCATGAATAATCTTTTTTGAACCGAATATAATTAAATATGACTGTTATTTTATTATCAATATCAGGGAGTAGTCCACATCTTAATTAATATAGATGTTGTGCCGTTCGTCATCCCGCTGCTTACAGCCGGTCGGCACACTTATGGTGACAAGACTTTTATTGCATATGTATATATGATGTATAACTATTGTATACATCTATGTATTTGTGCAATAAAAGTCTTTTTTTATACTCTTTTTTGATATGTAATAAAAATGTAACTTGCAGCCATAGCCGCAAAGAAAGGAGTTTTATGAAAACAAAAAATTATTGGTCCCTTGCATCTGCTGATATTATCAGTGAACTTGGCTCAGGTCCGGACGGACTTAGCAGTAATCGTGCCAGACAGCTCCTGCTTGAAAAAGGAGAAAATGTACTTGACGAACAGAAACCCGACAGCATTATAAAAGTGTTTTTCAGCCAGTTTTGTGACCTTTTAATAGTAATACTGCTTATCGCTGCACTTATTTCTATGTTTTCAGGTAATATTGAAAGTACAATTGTAATATTTCTGGTTCTCATAATGAATGCGGTATTAGGAACAATCCAGCATGTCAAAGCACAGCGTTCACTTGAAAGCCTGAAACAGCTCTCATCACCTTCGGCAAAAGTCATACGTGATGGCAGTGTAATTGAAATTCATTCAAAAGACATAGTTCCCGGCGATATTATAATGCTTGAAGCCGGTGACTTAATCGTTGCCGACTGCCGTATCATAGAAAGTTTTTCCCTGCAGGTAAATGAAAGTGCTCTCACAGGTGAATCTGCCAATGTTGACAAATTTAATGATATCCTCGATAATGACACGCCTCTTGCCGACCGCACAAACATGGTCTATTCCGGCAGTCTGGTAACATACGGAAGAGCCAGAGTAATCGTTACATCAACCGGCATGGATACTGAAATCGGAAATATCGCAGGTCTTATGAATTCAGTTAAAGAAAGAAAAACTCCTCTTCAGGTCAGCCTTGATGATTTCAGCAAAAAACTTGCCATAATGATTATGATTATATGTGGACTGGTATTTGCCTTATGTCTTGTGCGTAAAATGCCTATGCTCGATTCAATGATGTTCGCTGTTGCACTTGCAGTTGCTGCTATTCCTGAAGCATTAAGTTCTATCGTTACAATCGTCCAGGCTATGGGAACACGCAAAATGGCAAAAGAAAATGCAATTATTAAACAATTAAAAGCTGTTGAAAGTCTTGGCTGTGTATCCGTAATATGCTCCGATAAAACAGGCACACTTACACAGAATAAAATGACTGTGCAGAATATCTACATCAACTCCGAAGAAATATCACCTGAACAGCTTGACATTGCCCTGCCGCTTCACCGGTATCTTCTTTATGATGCAATACTTACAAACGATTCATGCATAACCGATGGCAAATGTATTGGAGATCCTACTGAATCGGCACTCCTTGAAATGTTAAAAAAAGTACCTTTTGACGGTACTGACAACTCATTTAATGAAAATCACATACGCAATCACATGCAGCGTATTGAAGAACTGCCATTTGACTCTGTAAGAAAGCTGATGAGCACCAAATACTATATTCACAATGTTCCTACTGTCCTCACAAAAGGCGCAGTGGATGTACTGTTAGACCGCTGCAGTTTTATACGTGATAATGATGGCGTCCGCAAAATAAATAGCAGCGATATAGATTCTATAAAACAGCAAAATGAAGTTTTTTCAAGAAAAGGCCAGCGTGTCCTTGCTTTTGCATACAAAGAATGCCATGAGCCACTTAATTTTGAGAATGAAAATGACTTTATTTTTATCGGTCTTATATCAATGATTGACCCGCCGCGTCCAGAGGCAGTGCAAGCGGTAAAAGATGCACGCCGTGCCGGAATAATGCCAGTTATGATTACCGGCGACCATAAAATAACTGCCACTGCAATCGCCGAAGCTATCGGAATATTCAGACAGGGTGACATTGCTGTAACAGGAAGTGAGCTTGATTCAATGAGCGATGAAGAACTTGATTCAAAGCTTGAAAAAATAAGTGTTTATGCCCGTGTATCACCTGAAAACAAAATTCGTATTGTTGAAAGATGGCAGAACAAAGGTCGTATTGTTTCAATGACCGGCGATGGCGTAAACGACGCACCGGCACTTAAAAAGGCTGATGTTGGTGTTGCCATGGGAATTACAGGTACAGAAGTTTCCAAAGATGCATCCGACATGATTCTTGCTGATGATAATTTTGCAACTATTATAAAAGCAGTGACAAACGGCAGATGTGTTTACCGCAATATCCGCAATGCAATACTGTTTCTTTTATCAGGAAACATGGCAGCCATACTCGCTGTACTGTATACATCAATTGCCGGTCTTCCTGTTCCTTTTGCTCCTGTACAGCTTCTGTTCATTAATCTGCTCACAGATTCGCTTCCGGCAATCGCAATTGGAATGGAACCGGTTGACGACTCACTGCTTGATGAAAAACCGCGTGATCCTTCACAGGGAATACTCACAAAATCATTCCTTTTCAGGATTATCGGTCAGGGATTTCTTATTGCAATCGCAGTAATGACAGCTTATTATCTGGGATACAACAATTCCGTTTTTGCACAGGGTGCACAAACAGCAGCCAATCCTGCACTTGCAATGACTATGGCATTTGCAACGCTTACTCTTGCAAGACTTTTTCATGGTTTTAACTGCCGCACTGACAAACCAATTTCAAAAGCAGGACTTTTCTCGAATATTTACAGCGTAAGTGCTTTTTGTGCCGGTGTATGCCTGCTCATCATGGTATTAGCCATCCCGTTTCTGGGAACACTGTTTTCTGCTGTAACCCTTTCAAAGATGCAGCTGCTTCAAATTATAATTCTTGCTTTTGTTCCTACAATGACTATACAGATTTTAAAATCTGTCTCATATATGATTAAAAATCACTGATAAAAACAGGACTGTTGCTTTGATTGATTTAAAACAATCACAACAACAGTCCCATTCTTTTTCAATTCTTATTTAATTTACACATTAAGATGTGACAAAAATGCTTTTGTTCTCTCATTTTGAGGATTACCGATTACTTCCTCGGCACTACCCTGCTCAACAATAACTCCACCATCCATAAATATTACCCTGTCTGCAACTTTTCTTGCAAAGTCGATTTCATGTGTAACTATAACCATTGTCATCTTCTCTGCGGCAAGGTCTTTTAATACTTTAAGAATTCCGGCTGTTATTTCCGGGTCAGAGTGCCGATGTAGGCTCATCAAAAACAGAATCTGTGGATTCATTGCCAGTGCCCTTGCAATGGCGACTCTTGCTGCTCCTCCTGATAACTGGCTCGGATAACTGTCCTCTTTACTCTCAAGTCCAACTTTTTTAAGAAGTGCTCTTGCTGTCTTTTCTGCTTCTTCCTTTGACTTTCCCTGAACATGTACAGGTGCATCAATAATATTTTTCAATACTGTATAATGTGGAAAAAGATTGAAATTCTGAAACACAAGACCAAACTGGCTCTTCACTTCAAGCATTTCTTTCTTGCCAACATATGAAGTGTTCTCATCAGGTTTATTTGTTGTGGCATATTTTCCCCCATAACAAAGAGTTCCTTTATCCATTGTTTCAAGAAGTGTGGCACATCTTAAAAATGTTGATTTTCCTGAACCTGAAGGTCCGATTATCGCCACTACTTCACCTTTATTAACATCTAACGAAATATCTTTAAGCACTTCAAGCCCGCCAAAGCTTTTCTGCACATTTTTCATTTCAAGCAGCTTCATATACTCATCCTTCCTGTGCATTTACACAATGCACATCTTAAATAATCACAAATAATCTTAATACTTCATTTTGTTTTCAAGTTTCTCCATGCCATATGCAACTACAAAGTTAAATATGTAATAGAAAAGACCTGCAACAAAAAGTGGCATAATGCTTGTCTGTGCTGCCGCAATCTGTTTTGCAAGTGTAAACATTTCTGTGTATGCAAGTGCAAATGCAAGCGATGTATCTTTTACAAGTGTAATTACTTCATTTGTAACCGGTGGAAGCACAATTTTACCATCTGCGGAAAAATAATTCGTACAAATGTCTGTGTTCTTGAATAACCAAGAACTGCTGCTGCCTCATACTGGCCTTTTGGAACCGCTTCTATTCCCGAGCGGTAAATCTCTGCAAAATATGCCGCATAATTAAGTGAAAATCCTATAATTACAGCGTAAAACCTGTAACTGTTAGAAAGTGACATTCCGAAAAGATAATACGGTCCGAAAATACTACAAGAAGCTGCAGCAGCGGTGCCACGCATAATTGAAATATATATTCTTGCTATCCAGTTAAGTACTTTTAACTTTGAACGTCTTATAAATGTAATAACAAGTCCAAGCGGAAGTGAGAATATAAGTGTAAGCACAAATATTCCAAGTGATGCAAGCATTCCTGATAAAAGCTGTCTTAATATATCAAGCATATTGTCTAAAAATCCGGTTTTTTCTTTAACAGTATCCTCCGCTTTCATAACAGAATCTGTTCCCGGCTGTCCAAGACATGCAGACTCCTCAAGTCCCCATTTCTGAACAATTGAATTAAACGAGCCATCAGCAAGCATCTCTTCAAGTGTTTCCTGAACCTGATTTCTTAACTGCGTATTGCCCTTCTTAAAGCCAACACCATATTCCTCGCTTGAAACATGCTCGTTAAGAATTGTAAATGTATCACCACGCGACTCAACTTCATACTTTGCAACACCTATATCCATACATACCGCATCTGCAGAACCGGCATCAAGATTAAGAAATGCACTGTTGTAATCTCCAACCTGCTGAAGCGACTTAAAACTTGCTGCAAGCCTGATATTTTCCTCGTCGGCATCTTCTCCTGTAAATGCTGCAAGTGCTGATGAATCAGACTGTACTATAACATTTTTACCTGCAAGATCAGAAAGCTTTGTTATTCCTGAATTTTTCTTTACAACCACAACCTGTGAATTGTCTACATAAGCAGTTGACCACGTATATTCCTTTTCACGTCCGTCCATTGTAAAACCGTTCCAGATACAGTCAATCATACCTGAATTAAGTTCCATATCCTTGCTTTCCCATTCAATAGGTTGCTTTACAAGTGTCCAACCATTTCTTGAACATACCTCTGCTACAAGGTCAAGGTCAAATCCGACATACTCTCCGCTGTCATCTTTGTATCCATACGGCGGAAATTCCGCATCAAAACCTACCGTAAATGTATCCCCGCTGTTTTTTGCCACGTTGCTGTCATTCTTTTTACTGCCGCAGCCGGTAATCACACCTGCCATTACAGCTACAAGAGCCGCAGCCATAATAAGTTTTTTCAAAATCGCCTTCAATTTTTTTCTCCTTTATCAAAAACTATGAGAAATACTTCCCGTCGGCTTCCATAAACCGCCCTGTGCACACAGAACAAAGAGTCACTTTGTGACTCTTTGCGCGCCCATGTGGGCACGCAAGTGCATCTTCATCTCCACATGGGTCGCATCCCCGCGGAGCGTTTTTACTTTATAGGAAATGCAATTTCCTATAAAGTAAAATAAGCTGTGGCACTATACTGCCACAGCTGCCACCATTCAGATATTAATTATCTCCTAATACCTTTTTTGCTTCGTCATACGAATCCATATGTATGTATATATCACACTTCATGTTCTTACTATTGTCCAGGAACTTCAGTAAACCTGAATGCGTTTTCCATTTTTCATAATAGGAAATATTATTCTTCCGTAAGACCTTTTCTATCTTCTTGCATTCTTCAGGTGATACATCCGAACGCAGAACCCGCTCATTCGTACCAAATTCTGCCATATTAAAACGCCTCTTTCTCATTTATTGTTATTAAATAATAACATATTGTTCATAAAAAATCCATATAAAATGACTTAATTATATAAACAATATTTTCCGTGTATGCACAGTCTACAGCCTGTTTCCCGCATACATAATAAACGCCGGCTAAAGAATTAATCTTACAAGCCGGCGTCTGAGTCAATATAATATTATATTTGTATAAATCTACTATTATTCAACTGTGTAAATCCAGCCCTTAGGAGCTTCAATCTTACCCATCTGGATACCTGTAAGAGTATCGTAGAGCTTCTGGATTGTAGGACCCATCTTCTCCATTCCGCTAGGTAAACAGATTTCTTCGCCATGATTTACAATCTTGCCTACAGGTGAGATAACTGCAGCTGTACCGCAAAGACCACATTCAGCAAAGTCTTTAACTTCATCGAATAATACTTCTCTTTCTTCAACTTCAAGTCCAAGGTATTCCTTAGCAACATGAATAAGTGAACGGCGTGTGATTGAAGGAAGGATACTGTCAGACTTAGGTGTTACAACCTTGCCATCCTTTGTTACGAAGATAAAGTTAGCTCCGCCTGTCTCTTCAACTTTTGTTCTTGTTGCAGGGTCAAGGTACATATTTTCTGCATAACCTTCTTCATGTGCTGTAACAATAGCATGAAGGCTCATTGCATAGTTAAGACCTGCTTTGATATGACCTGTTCCGTGAGGTGCTGCTCTATCGAAATCAGAAACTTTGATTGTGAGAGGCTTAGCACCACCCTTGAAATAAGGTCCAACAGGTGTAACAAGAATTCTGAACTGATATTCATCAGCCGGCTTAACACCAATAACAGGATTACTACCAAACATATATGGACGAATGTAGAGAGACGCACCTGAACCAAATGGAGGTACCCATGCATCGTTAGCCTTAACAGTCTTTGCAACTGCTTCTACAAACTTATCTTCAGGATAAACCGGCATCTCAAGTCTGCGGCATGAGTTTGCCATTCTCTCAGCATTCATATCAGGACGGAAAATGACTACATGACCGTCTTGTGTTGTATATGCTTTCATTCCTTCAAAACATGTCTGTGCATACTGAAGCACGCCTGCACATTCGCTAATCACGACCTTATCATCTTCTGTAATGACACCGTCATCCCATGCTCCATCTTTGAAATTTGCAACAAATCTCTTGTCAGTCTTCATGTAACCAAAACCGAGATTTGACCAGTCAAGATTTTTCTTTTCCATCTTTATTACTTCCTTTCATAAATACTTACACGTATTTTAATACGATACTATACTAAAGTCAACAACATTATCAGCTTAATTATTCCCTGTCAAGCACTGACTGATAAAATGTAAAATAGTCTTCTCTCTTATCAGCTGTAAATGCAATGGCAGTTCTTGGATGCTGGTTCTGCTGGCCGGTAAGCATGTACTGCACATCACATCCCCATACAACACCTGATTTTTTCAGTGGAAGAATTCTGTTTTCAATAAACTTAAGAACAGGATTCAGGCTGTACTTAGGATTTCTTAAAAATCCTAGAAGGAGTTCCATATAGCAGTTTCCTGCCCCTCTTCCCATACCGCTCATTGTCGCATCAAGATAACTTACACCGAAGGCACATGCTTCAATTGTATTTGCAAATGCAAGCTGCTGGTTATTATGTGCATGAATACCAACTTTCTTTCCTGCTGCTTCTGCAACCTTAATGTACTTATCAGCATATCTTCTTATCTGTTCAGGGTAAAGTGAACCATAGCTGTCAACAAGGTAAATAACATCTGCCTTGCTCTTTGAAAGCAAATCAAGTGCCAGATCAAGCTCACTTTCCTGTGCAGTAGAAACTGCCATAATATTTATTGTTGTCTCATATCCCATATCAGCACAGTAATTAATCATCTCAACTGCTGCCGGGATAGTATTTACATATGTCGCAATACGAATCATATCAATTACACTGTCTTTTTTCGGAATGATATCCTTTTTATAATCAGTTCTTCCGACATCCGCCATAACCGAAATCTTCATGTCAGTATCATTATCACCGACAATATCTCTTATATCCTGCTCATCACAGAACTTCCACTTGCCAAATTCATTCACGTCAAACAAATCCTTTGAAGCCTTATAACCGAACTCCATATAATCAACGCCTGCGGCAGCATTTGTTTTATATAAATCTTTTACAAATTCATCATCAAAATAAAAATTATTAACAAGACCTCCGTCTCTTATTGTGCAGTCAACAACCTTGATGTCTGGTCTGAACGAAATTAATTCACCTTTCTGTTGCATAAAAAAATCCTCCGTATGTTTTTGCTTTACCATGCGTATTTCACCATGACGCCTAATTTAATTGATACGTCTGTGTTTTTCACTTTAAAGCGTTAAATTGATATAAGTATACCACTTTAAATCGAAAAGTCAAAACATTTATAAGCTTTTTTTATTAAAGTTGAAGTTTATTCTGCATAAGTTTGAGCATTTCTTTAATACCTGTAAGATATTCTCCAGCATTATTGTATTTCTTTTTTGTCACACGCCAGATAAACTGCGGCTGTGAACCGCTTACAAGCTTCATTGCCCCTCCGAAGCTGTCAATAAAATCCGGAATTGCCTCTGTATTTATTTCTGCCTTAGGATAAACTTTCATAACTGTCTTATAACAACCTGACGGTCCATCCTCAATAGTTCCTTTCATTTCCATAATTCCGATTTTATGAGCCATTGACTTAATGAGGGCAATATTTAAAAGATTAACTGCCGGTGTGCTTAATGAACCATATCTGTCTACAAGTTCATCTTTCATGTCGCTTAATTCTTCCTCGCTCTCAATAGCTGCAATACGTTTATAAATATCAAGCTTCTGATATTCACTTTTGATATATGTCGAAGGAATATAGGCATCCACAGACAAATCAACATTCGTTTCAAAACTATATTCGTTCTTAATTCCTTTTAAGTCATTAACGGCTTCATTTAACATTTTACAGTACAAATCATAACCTACTGCTGCCATGTGTCCATGCTGGCTCTTTCCGAGAACATTTCCCGCTCCCCTGATTTCAAGGTCTTTCATTGCAATCTTAAATCCTGAACCAAAATCAGAAAACTCTCTTATCGCAGAAAGCCGTTTCTCGGCAACCTCTGTAAGCATCCTGTCTCTTCTGTATAAAAGAAATGCATATGCCGTCCTGTTGCTTCTACCGACACGCCCGCGTAGCTGATAAAGCTGCGAAAGCCCAAATTTATCGGCATCCTCTATAATCATCGTGTTTACATTGGAAATATCCATGCCCGTCTCAATGATAGTTGTCGAAATAAGCACATCTATATCACCATTGATAAAATCGACCATAATCTTTTCAAGTTCACGCTTTTCCATCTGACCATGGGCAAATGCCACATTTGCCTGCGGAACAAGTTCCTGGATGTGTGCAGCCGCCTCATCTATGCTTCTGACACGATTGTATACATAATACACCTGCCCGCCTCTTGCAAGCTCTCTGTTTATCGCTTCGCGAATCATCTCGTCGTTATGTTCCGTCACGAATGTCTGAATCGGTACTCTGTCTACAGGCGGTTCTTCAAGCACACTCATATCCCTTATTCCGACAAGGCTCATGTGAAGCGTTCTTGGTATCGGCGTTGCACTGAGCGTAAGAACATCAATATTATTTTTCAGTTTCTTGATTTTTTCCTTGTGTGCCACACCAAAACGCTGCTCCTCGTCTATTATGAGAAGTCCGAGGTCTTTGAATTCTACATCTTTTGAAAGCAGACGATGAGTTCCTATAACAACATCGACAAAACCTTTCTTCAAATCAGCAAGCGTTTCTTTTATTTCTTTGTTGGTTCTGAAACTTGAAAGCTGTGCAACTTTAAGAGGAAAATTTTTCATTCTCTGCTCAAATGTATTGAAATGCTGCTGTGCAAGAATTGTCGTCGGCACAAGGTAAGCAACCTGTTTTCCTTCCTGTACAGCCTTAAATGCCGCACGTATGGCAACTTCGGTTTTTCCGTATCCGACATCGCCACATATAAGTCTGTCCATGATTCGTGTGCTTTCCATATCCGCCTTAGTATCAGCTATGGCATTAAGCTGGTCATCAGTCTCCTCATATGGGAACATTTCTTCAAATTCTTTCTGCCATACAGTGTCAGGTCCAAATGCATAACCCTTCTGGTTCTGTCTTATTGAATAAAGTTCCACAAGATCCTTTGCTATCTCCTCAACAGCTCCGTGAACCTTTGCTTTGGTCTTATTCCACTCGACACTTCCAAGTTTATTCAACTTAGGCTTCTTTTCCGTGTCTGATGCAGCATATTTCTGAAGCCTGTCAAGCTGTGTGGCAAGAACGTACAGATTGCTGTTCCCGGCGTACTCTATCTTGATATAATCTTTTTCAACGCCCTCAACAGTAATCTTTTCAATTCCCTTGTATACACCAAGTCCGTGCATTTCATGGACAACATAATCACCGACATTAAGTTCGTTAAATCCGGCAATTGACCTGCCTTCGTATTTCTTCTTCTGCTTCTTTCTTGTACGGCTCGTAAATATATCATTTTCAGTAATGATTACAAAACCAATAAGCGGATATTCAAAGCCACGATGGATATTTCCATACGTAACCATAACAGTTCCCGGCATTATTTCTTTGTCATAATCCTCACTGAAATAGCTCTGCGTGCCCAGCTCCTCTAAATCTGCTACAATTCTTGCCGCCCTCGTTCTTGAATTGCACACAAGGACAACTCTGTACCCTGTTCTTTTATATTTATTAATATCATCTGCAAGATACTCAAAGCTGTTATTATAAGAACTTATGCTTCTCGCATCAATTCTCAGATAATCTGCCGGTTTTAACATTTTCGGCTTGTAATCAAGTGACGATAAAAGCATAAGCCTTGAAGACTGCATATTTTTGTAAACTTCTGCAATCGGACGCATAAGCTTTGTCTGGCTTGCAACGACATATCCGCCTTCAAGACGGTTCTTCATGCTCTCTTCATACTCATATGAGATGAGTTCCATTCTCTCCATAATCCTGTCTGGCTCATCAAGCACAAAAACTGTTTCATCTTTTGAAAAATAGTCTGTGAACCCTTCTATCTCATCAGTAAATGACAGTATGAATTTACTGTAATCTCTCGTTCTTTCAAAATCAGCATATGCATGTCTTAATCTGTTACATGCATCCATCTCCTGCTGTGTCTTTTTCTTCTTATCATTTCCAAGCGTAACAAGCTGCTTTTCAACTTCATCTTTTACTTTTTCAAATCCCGCATCTATTTCATCCTCAGATAAAATCCACTCTGTCGCCGGAAATACGTCGTATGTCTGTATTTTTTCAACTGAACGCTGGCTCTCCACGTCAAAAAAACGTATTGAATCGATTTCATCATCCCACAATTCAATACGCACCGGAGTCTCATCCGTATATGAAAATATATCTATTATTCCGCCACGGACCGCAAACTGCCCCTGTCCGTCAATCATCGGAACTCTTGTATATCCGATTCCTACAAGCTTAGAAATAAGCTTTTCCGTATCAATAATATCACTATTTTTAAAATGAATTATATTATCACGGTATCTTTGCAGCGGCATAAGCATATCAACACATCCGTCAATTGTAGTAATAACGGTAATGTTTGTCTTATTATCTTGTGCTGCAATAATTTTTTGTATACATCTTAACCGTTCACCCGCAAGCTGATTACCATGGACATCAGCACTGTAAAATATGAAATCTTTCGCAGGATGAGTATATACTCGATTTATCAAAATCGTGAATCCTCCTGCATTTCGCGTGCTTTTGCCTCGTCACTCGTTATTATAAGACGAAATCTGTAATCATTTACGGCAGCATGAACAAGATGAATTTTCTGGGTATCTATGCAGCCGCTTATCATAACCGGCTGCCCTGTAACTTCAAAATCTTTCTTTAACTGTTCTATTCCCGCCAACTCAGAAAGCGGTGCATAAAATGTCTTCATTTATATAACTCCGTTATTTTATAAATTACTGTTTTTTGTACTAACAATATATTTACCCGTTATATTTATTCATGCCGCTTTCTATGCCTTCATTCATTATGCATGCAACGGCATCACAGGCTTTCTTTATTCCATTTTCCACATCAGCCTCAACCTCTTTCGGGTATCTTGACAGAACCCAGTCTGCAAGATCCCATTCCTTCGGCTTGTCTCCGACACCAAATTTTATACGCTTAAATTTGTCACTTCCAAGCTGTGCAATAATATTTTTGATACCATTGTGACCTCCGGCACTTCCCTTTGCACGAAGCCTCAGTCTTCCGGGCTCAAGACTTATATCGTCAAATATTACTATTAAGTCATCAATATCTGCCTTATAATAATCCATAACCTCACGTATACATTCTCCTGAAAGATTCATATATGTGAGCGGCTTTACAAGTATTACCTTCTGACCGTCGATTATTCCTTTTCCGATAAGTCCTTTATGCTTAGCTGTATCCACATCTATATTATATTTATCAGCAAGTGCATCTATAACCGCAAATCCTGCATTGTGTCTTGTACCTGCATATTCTTTTCCCGGATTTCCAAGTCCTGCTATTATATACATAAAATTAAACTCCTTCCCGCCGCCGCAATAAAAAATCAGCTCAGATGAAATAGCTATTATAGCCATATTAACACCCAAGCTGAAATTTTTCAAATTAATGATGATTTTAATAATAAATCGGATTATCTTCAACTACAATAATAGGATCACCCTCGCCTACATATCGTGAATTTGCCTTTATTGTACTGCCGCTTTCAACGATACAATTCTCAAGATAGGAATTATCTCCGATATAAGCATCGTTAAGAATAATACAATTCTTTACAACACTGTTGTTTCCGATATAAATCTTCTTAAAAAGAACTGAATTCTCGACACATCCGTTTACGATACATCCACTTGAAACAAGGCTGTTCCTTACTTCTGCACCAAAGTTATACTTAGCAGGCGGTAAATCCTCAACTTTTGTATAAATATCCGGATACTGTTTGAAGAAATAATTTCTTACATCTTTCTTTAAGAAATCCATATTAGTTTTGTAATATGAATTAACTGTTGAAATATTGCTCCAATATGTATCAAGCTTGTACGCATAAATCTTTTTAAGATTCTTATAACGGACAAGGATATCTCTTACAAAATCATGGCGGTCTTCTTCTGCCGCTTTTTCGATAAGTTCAATAAGAAGTCGCCTTCTTATAATATAAATACCTGTCGAAACTGTTGAAAGATTAGTCTCCAAAGGTTTTTCATCTATCTCTGTGACACGTCCTTCTTCTGTCATTGATACAACACCAAATCTGTTAATCTCAGAGCGGTCTTCAAGCTTCTTTACAACCATTGTAATATCTGCTTTTTTCTCTATATGATACTCAAGGACTTTACCATAATCCAGCTTGTAAATACCATCACCTGATGCAATTACAACATATGGCTCATGGCTTGACTTTAAGAACTGAAGATTCTGATAAAGTGAATCTGCTGTTCCGCGGTACCAGTAGCTGCTGTCAGCTGTTATTGTAGGCGTAAATACAAAAAGTCCTCCCTGCTTTCTTCCGAAATCCCACCATTTTGATGAGCTTAAATGCTCGTTGAGTGAGCGGGCATTATACTGTGTTATAACAGCAACTTTCTGGATTTTTGAATTAGACATATTGCTCAATGCAAAATCTATGCTGCGGTAGCTTCCTGCAACCGGCATTGCTGCTATCGCTCTTTTATTAGACAATTCCTTCATCATCTTATTATTGCCGCCGGCTAAAATAATTCCTATTGCTTTCATACGTTGTCACCTGCCTTAATTATTACACCGCCTCCCACAAGTTCTCCATTCGGATAATCTTCTGGTTTTGTCTCACCTGAAACAGCTGTGTTTTTGCCAATCTTTACGCCGTCAGGAATAACTGTACATTCACCGATTGTAACAAGACCCGAATTGTAAATCTTAGGTTTAAGTACATTCTCTGCTTCCTCTCCGACACCAATCTCAACATTATCGCCGATAACAACTTCTTCCGCTATAATTGCTTTTTCAACTGATGTATTCTTTCCTATTACAGTATCCTGCATTATGATAGAATCCCTTACAACTGCACCTTCTTCAATTACAACGCCTGAACCTATTACAGAATTATAGACTTTTCCGTATATCTCACTTCCGTCACCTATAATACTCTTTTCAATAAAAGCATCTGATGATATATACTGTGGTGGAATCGCATCTGTTCTGGTATAAATCTTCCAGAACTCTTCATATAGATTAAATACAGGAATTATATCTATAAGTTCCATATTAGCTTCCCAATATGAGTTAAGCGTTCCTACATCTTTCCAGTAGCCGTTATACTCATATGCAAAAAGTCTCTTATTATTTTCAAAACAATATGGAATGACATGCTTGCCAAAATCACATTCATTCTGGTCTTTAAGTGCAATAAGTGCATTTTTAAGGACTTTCCAGCTGAATATGTAAATACCCATTGAAGCAAGATTACTCTTAGGATTCTCAGGTTTTTCCTCAAATTCTGTGATTCTGTTGTCATCATCAGTAACAACAATACCGAATCTTTTTGCCTCCTCAATAGGAACAGGCATTGCAGCTATTGTTATATCTGCATTGTTGGCCTTATGATAATCAAGCATTATCTTGTAATCCATCTTATAAATATGGTCACCCGAAAGAATAAGAACATAATCAGGATTATACTGCTCCATATATTCAAGATTCTGATAAATGGCATTAGCTGTTCCTGTATACCATTCACTGTTTGTACTCTTCTCATACGGAGGAAGCACCGTAACACCGCCAACATTGCGGTCCAAATCCCACGGAATACCAATACCGATGTGAGTGTTAAGTCTTAACGGCTGATACTGAGTCAACACACCAACTGTATCAATCCCTGAATTAATACAGTTGCTTAATGGAAAATCAATTATGCGGTATTTACCGCCAAATGCTACGGCCGGCTTGGCCATCTTTGATGTGAGGACTCCGAGTCTGCTTCCTTGTCCTCCTGCCAGTAACATGGCTATCATTTCTTTTTTAATCATGCTCTCACCCCTGATGTTAAAAATTTACTGTCTTATTAAGTTGTCCTAATTATATCATATTCAGACTTGTAAGTAAAAAGAATTTTTTATTTTTTTTTATTTTTTTCTTGTTTAAATAGACAATTCAAAAAATTCTAAACACAATTTTAATGCAATTATTTTATTCGAGAAAAATTATCTAAACAATTTTATTCCGGCTATTGACAAAAAGGTCATAATGTGTCCTTAAATTAGTTTGAAATTTTTCTCATTATGTTTATAATAATATTGGAGACTACATTATAATAAGTAATTTTTAAGAAAGGCAATTAATCTATGTATCATATTGATTTTAATAATCCTGTACATGTCCACTTTATAGGTATCGGTGGAATAAGCATGAGCGGTCTTGCACATATTCTCATAGGAAGACATTTTACCGTATCCGGCTCCGACAGCCACGAATCTGAACTTACAGATGCACTTGAAAAGGAAGGCTGCACATGCTTTTCAAGCAGGGCTTCTAATATACATCCTGATTATGATGTTGTTGTATATACAGCAGCTATTTCAGACTCCAATCCTGAGCTTGCACGTGCAAGAGAGCTTGGAATCCCTACCCTCACAAGAGCTGAGCTTTTAGGCCAGCTTATGAAAAATTATAAGGTTGCGGTAAATGTTGCCGGAACACATGGAAAGACGACAACTACATCAATGATTACAGAAATCCTTCTTGCCGGTAACTGTGACCCTACTATTTCTGTAGGCGGCATACTTCACAGTATCGGTGGCAATGTACGTGTCGGAAAATCTGACATTTTCGTAACTGAAGCCTGTGAATATACTAACAGCTTTTTATCATTTTATCCGACAATTGATGTAATTCTTAATGTAAAAGCAGACCATCTTGATTTCTTTAAAGATATTGACGATATCCGCCATTCGTTCAAGCTTTTTACAGAAAAACTTCCAAAAGACGGAACTCTCATTATTAATACAGATATTGATAACTATGAATATTTTTATAAAGATACAGACTGTGAAGTAATTACAGTCGGTTCAAATCCTGCGATAAGCCGTTACAGTGCTGCTGATATCGCATATGACAGTGCCGGCTGCTGCTCATATACACTTCTTATTGATAATAAGCCGGATGGCACAATAAAACTCGGTGTTCCGGGCGAACATAATGTATACAATTCACTTGCAGCAATTGCCGTTGCCATAAAACTTGGTCTTGACCTTGAAACAATCAAAAAAGGACTATGCGGTTTTTCAGGCACTGACAGACGTTTCCAGAAAAAAGGAACTTTTAACGGTGTGACAGTTGTTGATGATTATGCACATCATCCTGACGAGATTACAGCAACTCTTGACAGTGCAAAACATTTTCCACACAACAGAACATGGTGCGTATTCCAGCCTCATACCTATTCAAGAACAAAAGCACTTCTCGGTGATTTTGCAAAAGCACTTTCAGCTGCCGACATTGTCGTCCTCGCCGACATATATGCTGCAAGAGAAACTGATAACCTTGGAATAAGTTCGGCAGATTTACAGAAAGCAATCGGTGAACTCGGCAAAGAATGTTATTATTTCCACTCATTTGAGGAAATCGAAAAATTTTTATTAAAAAATTGTATCAACGGCGATTTGTTGATAACTATGGGTGCCGGAGATATTTATAAAGTCGGCGAAGCCCTTGTTAATCAGTAATTTCTGAATTTTTATAAAAGTTGTCAACAAAGTTATCCACATTATCCACATGGATTATTCTAAGAATGGAATTTTCCGTGTGGATTTTTAGTTAATAAATTTTACAGGATTTTACACGTTTTTTACTATTTATCCACATTATCCACATTTTCCACCTGTATTTTTGTGGATATGTCGCCCTCTTTTATTTTTAAACGGGATATGCTAAACTGATTTTAGAAAATTTTGAAATGGGGATTATCATGAATAACTTATCTTTATCAACTATGAACAATAATAATACAACTACCGTTTCCAACGTGTTTATTGACGAATTCATGCCCCTTGCCAATGGTGAATTTACAAAGATATATTTATATCTTTTAAGATGTATTTCCAATGGAAAAACTAATATATCAATAGACTGTCTCGCTGATTTTTTCAATCAGACAGAAGCAGATATTATGTGTGCACTCCGCTATTGGGACAAGGCCGGTGTATTAATTGCATCAACTGATTCCACCGGCAGACAGATTACGGGAATTACCTTCTGCAACCTGGATTCTGCTTCAGGCAGCACTCCCAATAATTCATCTGCACAGCTTAATTCAAATCAGATGCCTTCAAACCATATACCTTCAAATCATATGCATGCAGAACAGTCTACTGATATATATAATGCAGCCGCTTCTGACACAGAAGTTCCTATTACACCGGATTCCAATGAAACATGTGACCCGCGTTCTGCATATACACCGAAACAGCTGGAAGATTTGTCTGAACAGGAAGATTTTTCAATGCTTTTATATGCAGCCCAGACTTATCTTGGTTCTGTCCTCAATTCGTCTGATGCCTCTGTAATCGCATATTTATACGACTCTTTACAGTTTTCTTCAGAACTCATTGAGTATCTTATTGAATACTGTGTTTCTAACGGTCACAAGAGCATGCGTTATATCGAAAAAGTAGCACTTGCATGGGCTGACAAGGGAATACAGACTGTGAAGCAGGCAAAAGCTGCATCATCAGGATACAACGATACCGCTTTTTCTGTTCTCGGTGCATTCGGAATAACTAACCGCACAGCCGGCAAAGTCGAACAGGATTACATCAAAAAATGGACTGATGTATACTGCTTTGATTCCGATATAATTGTTGAAGCATGCAACCGCACACTTAAAAAGACACATCAGCCTAGTTTTGAATATGCTGACAGCATTCTTTCACGTTGGAAAGATGCCAATGTAAAAAACACTTCTGACATAAAACGGATTGATATGGAATTTGAACAGAACCAGCAGTCAAGTGCTGTCAAGCGGAATAATGCATATAATAATGCAGTAAAAGCTTCCAATAACCGTTTTAATAATTTTAATCAGCGTAATACTGACATTGACAGTCTTGAAAGTGAATTAATAAGCAACAATGGCTGACTTACAGCCTGTTGGGAAAGGAATACAGTATGCCGCTAACCAATGCACAACATGATGCAATAATGCGTATATATGACGGAATACGCACTCACAACCGCCATATTCAGGAACAGCGTTATAACGAGATTGTTTCACTTATCCCTGAATATCAGAATATTGAAAATGAGATAATATCCGTTTCAATGCAGGCCGCAAAAGCCCGTATAAGCGGAAACAGCCAAGATTATACAAGTCTGCTTAAATCTCTCAATGACCAAAAGGCAAATCTGCTTATTAGTGCCGGTAAGCCTGCGGACTACCTGGATCCTGTATACACATGTACGCAGTGCCACGATACCGGATATATAAACAGCCGCAAATGCTCATGCTTTAACAAAAAAGCTATTGACCTTGTATATCATGATTCCAATTTGAAGAATATTACCGATAATGAAAATTTTGATACATTTTCATATGAGTGGTATGACAATACAACACCTGACCCATCTAACGGGCTCACACCTTATCATAATATGCAGCGTATTGTTGACATATGTCACAAATTTGTTGATAACTTTGATAAGGAAGCTGCTAACATATTATTTTTTGGCGGCACAGGCACAGGCAAAACTTTTCTTTCCAACTGCATTGCAAGAGAGCTTTTAAATACTTCACACAGCGTTATTTACCTGACTGCAATTGAGCTGTTTACAACATTCCAGCGTCAGGACTTCAGCCGCTTCGGTGAAGATAAAGATTCTGATGCCAATTATCTTTCTGATTGTGACCTGCTTATTATTGATGATCTGGGAACCGAAGTTGGCAACACTTATACTAACTCCAAACTGTTCTATGTAATTAATGAGCGGATGTTAAAGAAGAAAAGTACAATTATTTCAACTAATCTTTCACTCTCGGAAATAAGGGATTCTTATTCCGAACGAATTTTTTCAAGAATAACAAGTTCCTATACAATATTAAAAGTTTTCGGAAGTGATATACGAATGATGAAAAAAACGGGACGAAAGCCCGGAAAGGCTTAAAATAAGTTTTTGCGAAAGTTGTTGACTTATTTTGCTTTTATGATTATATTTTAATATGGTTTTGTTACAATAACGTAATTTACAAACAAGGAGGATTTTATTATGCCACGAGACGAACGTCACACAGCAACTATCCCATATGGTACATTAGGAATTATTCCTTTGGCCAGCTGCACAAAAATGGGTGAAAAAGTAGATAAATTTCTTGTTGATTGGAGAGAACAGCGTGAACACGAAAACGAATCAACTCTAGCATTCAACGGATACAAAAGAGACAGCTATATTTTAGATGCCCGCACACCAAGATTTGGTTCAGGCGAAGGTAAAGGTGT
>SCPN01000873.1_pt1 | contig 21467 bp, 47 predicted proteins | sample 6106831 | NCBI WGS metagenome assembly SCPN01 (sample SAMN10720447, study PRJNA508395) | human gut metagenome | isolation source: Participant 1, 0 month
CAGGAGCCATATTGAGGGAAGAGTTCGGGTAAACTCCCCGGCATGTCCTCCATGGAATTCAAAGCATCGCCACCAGAGCTGATCACAAACAGCGAACTGCGGGCCTCCAACCGCACCCTGGCCCTGTTGGATCAGGAGCGGATCAAATGGTTCTTCGCCTCCATGTCCCAGGAGGTCCAGTTCGAATATGCATTCATAGCCTGCTGGAGGTTTCCGGATGGGGCCAGATACCTGTTGGCCTTCCGGAGCTGATCGCCCACCCAAACAGAGCAAACAACTCCAGAAGTCTTCCCCGCTGCGGATTTTCAAAGCTTTATCTGTCTTCTGCGCGGCACCACTCCCACCGACCCCATTGTCAGCGGGAGTTACGCTGTCGGTCCAGGGGAACCCCGATGGTTCAAAGTGGTAGCCCTGTGGGACGAAGACCAGGCCAACTACTCCATCATCGGCAAGTTCATCGACATCCACGAAGAGCAGCTGGCTGGCAACCTGCGCCAGCAGCCCAGGATTCCCCTGACTTCCTGTACAACCACCGGGCGGCCCGGGAAGCCATTGAAGCTAAAATTGCCGCCAATGAGGGCAAAACTTTGCCATGATCCTCTTTGATGTGGATTATTTCAAGTCAGCCAACGACCAGTTTGGCCATCTTCTTCAGGGATGAGGTGCTCAAATGTGGCCCAGCGGATGCGCCAGAACATTCGGCAGGGCGACATCGCCGCCCGGGTGGGTGGGGATGAATTCCTGATTTTGCCGAGTGCCAGAGCGACGCCATGCCTCAAATCAGCGGGTGTTCCACTGACCGTAATACACAAGGTTTTCAAATCTCATCGGGGGATCTCCCTCTGCCGGAAAACGGGAGGCGTACGAGGCGGCTGTTCCACTGCCAGACCGAAGCCCTCTATTCCGCGCTAAAAGAGTGGGCGGAACCAGTACCGGCTGTATGACAAATCCATCCAAGGATTTTTGTCGGTTCTCTCCCAATGGACAATTAAAAACGCAAACAGCCCCGCACAACCCGTTATCCTGCGGGGGCTGTTTGTCTCCACTATAGGATATAAAAGAACACCACCAGGAAGTGGAGGAAACTGCCCAGCATAACAAAGAGATGGAACAGCTCATGGAACCCAAAATCTGCACTGATGTTGGGCTTTGACGGTACATCACCCGCCGATGGTGTAGGAGATTCCCCGGCAGCTAAAGGGCAATCCCCGGCAGGCAGGGCCCCTAGCGACGGCAGGTCAAAGGCGATCGCCCACCCCGGATGTACAGGGCGGTGGGAAAACCACCGGGGCGCGGAGAACCAAAGAGCTTCCTGCGATGCCCACCACGGCGCACAGCCAAATCACCGCTGTAAACAAGTAGGATTTGGGCGGCTGCAACGGATTGAGCAGCATGGGGTGTAGAACCGGCAATGAGCACATAGATCATTGAATGGTCCAGCTGCGCAGCCGCAGAATCACCCGGTCAGTCCATGGACAAAATGGTAGGTGGCGCTGGTGGCGTATAAAGCCACCAGGGACAGGCCGAAAACCGCTGCGGAAAGCCCGGTCATCCAGCCCACCGGGCGGGATATGCTGGCGGCAACCAATACGCCAGTCCCAGAACAGAGAGCAGTGCACCAATAAAATGGGTATAACTGCTAATAGGGTCCCTAGCATGTTGTAAATAGTGAGACATCTTCGACACCTCCACTCACATAATTTTAAAAACCAGATTATAGGATATATCATAGCACAATCTTGAAAAAAAGCAATGGGAAACGCCCCGTTGTCGAAAAGTTCAGGCTACAGAAGTAGTGTGGGAATCCCATTTGTCCCTTATGCAAGCTGGTGGGGAAAATCCTCTGCAAACTGTCCCTCCTGAAGGTCTTCATCCCCTGGGGAGTCTCTCTGGAACTTTGCATAACTCAAAAGAACCGCCGCCCTCTGAGGGCTTCCTCCAAACCCGAAAGCCCCGTTTCGTCTAAATTGGGCCCCCCAATGGGCTTTTTATAGAGTTATCCGGTGGCGGGCCTCGCTGACCACGGTAAATACCTTATGGAAATACGGGCCCCATTATCCCACCGAAAACCATGGAATGTAAACTTTTCACTCCCCGTATTGCCTCAGCCGGCCATTGCGGGCCAGCAGCAAAACATCGCAGAAAAGCGCCCTATGGGAGGGCGCTGATAATCTGGCCGAGGCGGATCCTCCGTCGGGGCATCCTCCGAAGGATGCTCTGCCTCCGGCTCCTCTGGAGCGGGGTCCTCCGCTGCTAGCTGGAGAGGTTCTGGAGCTTCCACCCCTTGGGCCGCCTGTTCTGCAGCGGCCTTGGCCCGGCGGCGAATCAGCTTCACCCAGAGTAAAGAAGCAGCACACCGGTCGCACCGCAGATGGCCGAAATTCCCGCCAGCCAGTTGAGGTCGATGACCCCACCCGGTCAAACACCATCCCGGAGGAAAGGCCGGCATCCACCCCAACACGGCAATGATCTCCCCGGGCGGCTGTACACCGGCACATAACTGCTCACCACCTTGACCCCATCCACCGTCTCGGCGATGCCCCGGCAGTGATCCGAGGCTCCTTCTTGGAGAACACCTTGTCAATGGCGGATTTCGCCTTGCCGCTCAGCGGTTTATACTGGAGTGGTAGGGCCGTTGTAGTCCACCTCCCGGGCGTTGTCCCGATAGCCGGAGTCAAAGGGTATACAGTTTTCCGCCCACCCTTTATACAAAGGTAGACCCGGTTGTATCCATATGCATCTTTACCGAAGTCAAAAGGCCACAGAGGGATTTATAGCTGTCATCCATGCCCGGTTCCCGGGCGAGGCGGCTGATCTCCTCATCGCTGTAATAGGTCATAGCCAGCGAGAAGAGGTCATGGAAGAAGGCTCCTCTCCCCACCTGGTTGACTGCCTGGGCTTTGCGGGCCAAGGGATAGGTCAGCGACAGGATAAGGCAGAGGGCCGATAGGGCGGTAAACAGCACCAAAATGCGTTTTAACTGCTTGGAATACAGGATTTTATCGAGCATAAATCCACTTCCTTTTACAAATTCCCCCACACCGGGGCTTTGGTTTCCAAAAGACGGCCTCCACGGCCGGATCTTCTTCGGTTTTATTATACCAAAGCACCTGTGGAAAAACAATCAAAAGCCTTGTTTTCCTGGGAAATGAATGGAAAAGGCGAAGCTTCCCTATTGCCGGCGGGTGTGCAGATTCCCCAGGGGACATGGTCAGCTTCCGGATCCCAATCCTCTTCCCTCTGCCGGGATTCCTCCGCTTGGTATACAGCGCCGCCGGACATCTCCTCCTCTTCCTCATCCCAATAGGGGCGGATCCCTCCGCGGGCGAGGAACCCGTCCAGCTTCACCATCAGCCAATAGCCGGCCATAACACTGAAACAGACACCCCAACAACAGCAATGTCTTCATACAATCACATCCTTTGACTCTATTGTACTGGATTGCATGTAACGATGGTGTGAGCATTCCCCCAAGGCGTTAAAGTCGCATTAAGGCACGGCATCCTGTGGGCTTCTTAATTTAACATTTATGCGGACAGCTTTTGTTCTAACGGCACTCTTATTTCTTTTGCGGTATGATTTGACCGTTGATAAAGGAGGATTTTGATGCAACTCATTCTCTGCGGCATTGGGATTTCAACAGTCGCCGTATTGGCCTACCTGGCCTGGACCTTGATGAAGGAGGATCAATAAACCATGAATGCACTCATCAATATGCACTGTACCTAATCATCCTGGTGGCGCTGGCTATCCCGCTGGGCAGCTATATCGGCAAAGTCATGAACAACGAGCCGGTGTTCCTCTCCAAAATCCTGCGGCCCTGTGAAAGGCTTCTACCGTATTTTGGGCATCCACGAGGATGAAGAGATGGGCTGGAAAAATACGCTGCTTGTTCCCTTGCGTTTTCTTTATCAGTCTTTTGTACTTACCCTCATCTTAAAATTCCAAGACCTGCTGCCTTGGAACCCCAGGGCATGGAGGGCTGAGCTGGCACCCTGGCCTTTAACACCGCCTCCAGCTTCGCCACCAATACCAACTGGCAGTCCTATTCGGGGAGGTCACCCTCTCCAACTTCTCCCAGGCCATGGGCTTGACCGTCCAGAACTTTGTCTCCGCAGGCGCAGGCATCGCCGTGCTGTTCGCCCTGATCCGCGGTTTCGTGCGCACCAAGGCCAGCGCCATCGGCAACTTTTGGGTGGACTTGACCCGGTCGGTACTGTATGTGATGCTCCCCCTGTCTTTGGTGATGTCCATTGCCCTTGTGGGCTTGGGCGTGCCCCAATCCCTGGGCGGCAACATCACCGTGGATTTGTTGGAGCCTCTCGCTGTAGATGCAGAAGGCAACGTGATCACCGGTGCGGAAATTGACCCAGAGGCCGGCACTGTCACCTTGGACGGCGCTTTGGTAGAGGATGCTCAAATTATCACCAAACAGATAGTTCCCCTCTACCCCAGGCTAGCCAAACAGGTGGGCACCAACGGCGGCGGGGTGCTGGGAAACAACTCCGCCCATCCCTTGGAAAACCCAGCCCCGCCTCCAATCTGCTGGAGATGATTTCCCTTCTGCTAATTCCCGCGGCCCTCTGCTTCACCTTTGGGCGCAATATCAAGGATAAACGGCAGGGCATCGCCATCTTCCTTGCCATGTTTATCCTGCTGGTCATCGCACTGGGCGTTATCGGCGCAAGCGAACAGGCGGGCACTCCCCAACTGGCACAGAACGGCGCGGTTGACATCGCCGCCGGGGAAGGCAACATCGGCGGCAATATGGAGGGCAAGGAGACCCGCTTCGGCATCGCCACCTCCTCCACCTGGGCGGCCTTTACCACCGCTGCATCCAATGGGTCGGTCAACTCGATGCACGACAGCTATACCCCCATCGGCGGCATGATGACCATGCTCCAGATGCAGCTGGGCGAAGTCATCTTCGGCGGCGTAGGCTGCGGCCTGTACGGCATGATCGGCTTTGCGCTGCTCACCGTCTTCATCGCCGGACTGATGGTGGGCCGCACCCCGAGTACCTGGGCAAAATCGGCCCCAAAGAGATGCGGATGGCCGTCCTTGTCTGCCTTGCCACCCCATCGCCATCCTGGTGGGCAGCGGCATCGCGACCCTGCTCCCCTCCACCATAGAGCCTGAACAACGCCGGAGCCCATGGCTTTTCCGAGTCCTGTACGCCTATTCTTCCGCTGGCGGCAACAACGGCTCCGCCTTCGCCGGCATGAACTGCAACACCCCCTTTCTCAACTGTAGCTTAGGGCTGGTGATGATCTTCGCCCGGCTTGTGCCCATGGTGGCAACCCTTGCAATCGCGGCAGTATGGCCCAAAGAAGAAGGTTGCCGCCAGCGCCGGCACCCTGTCCACCTGCAACCCCATGTTTGTATTTCTTCTCATCCTGATCGTGCTGATTGTCGGCGCATTGAGCTTCTTCCCAGCTTTGTCCCTGGGGCCCATCGCCGAGTTCACCCAAATGATCGGGATCGGTTAAGGAGGTATAATTCCACTATGAAAGAGACAAAATCCGTGCCGTTCCATGCTGATGCGGGCTTTGAAGGATTCCTTCACCAAGCTTGACGCGGGAACAGGTCAAAACCCTGTCATGTTCCTTGTATACCTCTCCGCGCTGCTGACCACCGTATTGTTTGCCCTCTCCTTGGGCGGTATCTCCGACGGCATTGTCACCAGCGGGTTTATTCTGGCCATTGCGGTCATCCTGTGGCTGACCTGCCTCTTCTCAACTTTGCAGAGGCCATTGCAGAGGGCGGGGCAAAGCCCAGGCGGATTCCCCTGCGGGCCTCAAAAGGATGTATCCGCCCACAAATTGGAGGATGTCCACAACCACAGCACCTTCTTTGACGTCCCTGGCGCCACCCTCAAACGAGGGGATTTGTTCTTGGTAAACGCCGGGGAGCAGATCGCCGCAGACGGCGAGGTGGTGGACGGGGCCGCCAGTGTGGATGAGAGCGCCATCACCGGCGAATCGGCCCCGGTCATCCGGGAGGCGGGCGGCGACCGTTCCGCTGTCACCGGCGGCACCACCGTACTCTCCGACTGGCTGGTAGTCCGGTGACCCAGGAGGCCGGACAGGCTTCCTGGATAAAATGATCGCCATGGTGGAGGGGCAAACCGGAAAAAGACCCCCAACGAGATCGCCCTGGAAATCCTGCTGGTGGCCCTTTCCATCATCTTTGTTTTGGTCACCGCATCCCTGTACTCCTATTCCCATTTCTCCGCCGCCTTGGCAGATATCGCCAATCCCACCTCGGTGGTGTGGTTGGTGGCGCTGCTGATCTGCCTGGCCCCCACCACCATCGGCGCGCTGCTCAGCGCCATCGGCATCGCCGGCATGAGCCGCCTCAACCAGGCGAACGTGCTGGCCGCGAGCGACTGGGCCATTGAAGCCGCCGGCGATGTGGATGTCCTTCTGCTGGACAAGACGGGCACCATCACCCTGGGCAACCGGCAGGCAACCGCCTTTTTACCGGTGGACGGCTGCCCGGAACAGGAACTTGCCGACGCTGCCCAGCTCTTTCCCTGGCGGACGAGACCCCCGAGGGCCGGTCGGTGGTGGTCCTGGCCAAAGAAAAATTTGGCCTTCGGGGCCGGGAACTCTCCGACCAGCACTTGACCTTTGTCCCCTTCACCGCCCAAACCCGGATGAGCGGCGTGGACTACGACGGCGGCGAGATCCGCAAAGGCGCGGCTGACGCGGTTCGGGCCTATGTGGAAGGAGCTGGAGGGGTCTACAGCGAGGAATGCCGCAATCTGGTAGACCAGGTGGCCCGCCAAGGCGGAACCCCCCTGGTAGTGGCCAAAAATCACAAGATCCTAGGGGTCATCCACTTAAAGGACATCGTCAGGACGGTGTGAAAGAAAAATTCGCCGACCTGCGGCGGATGGGCATCCGCACCATTATGATCACCGGCGACAACCCGGTGACCGCCGCCGCCATCGCCGCGGAGGCGGGGGTGGACGACTTTCTGGCAGAGGCCACCCCTGAGGCCAAGCTGGACATGATCCGCCAGTACCAGGCCCAAGGCCATTTGGTAGCCATGACTGGTGACGGCACCAACGACGCCCCCGCTTTGGCCCAGGCCGATGTGGCCGTGGCTATGAACTCCGGCACCAGGCGGCTAAAGAGGCGGGCAACATGGTTGATTTGGACTCCCCACCAAGCTAATCGACATCGTGCGGATCGGCAAGCAGCTGCTGATGACCCGCGGGAGCCTGACCACATTCTCCATCGCCAACGACATCGCCAAGTACTTCGCCATTATTCCGGCTATTTTCATGAGCCTGTATCCCGGCCTTGCCGCCTTGAACATCATGGGGCTGCAAAGCCCGTCCAGCGCCATCCTCTCCGCGCTGATTTACAACGCGCTGATCATTGTTGCGCTGATTCCCCTGGCCCTGAAAGGTGGTGGCCTATCAGGAGGTCCCTGCCGGGAAACTCCTGCGCCACAACCTGCTGGTCTACGGTGTGGGGGGCATCCTAGTCCCCTTTGCCGCCATTAAACTCATCGACTGTATCGTCGCCCCCTTACTGGGGTGCTGGAAAGGGGGTTCCTATGTACTCCAACGGTTGCGCTTTGCCCCTGGAATGTCCCAGACGGGGATGGTTCCGCACCTGCAGAGAGCGGGGGATCTTCTTGGTGAATCGGGGGCTGGACGTTTGCCCTATATCACCTTGCCCGCCCTGCTCCTCTTGCTGGGCTCCGGCACCGTAGCCGCCCTCACCGCAGCTGCCATGGTGCTAGTATATCCTCTCACCGTGATTGCCGCCCTGCTGTAACCGACGGGTACAAGCTCCCCTTCCACCCATTCACCCAACCAGTGTGCCGGCCCTCTTTCCCACGGCCGGCCCCAAAGGAGGTTCTTTCCCTATGAAACAAATCCTGATTCGCGCCACCGGTATGCTGGCCGCCATGAGTGTTGTCTGCGGCCTCGCCTACACGCTGCTTGTCACCGGCATTGGCCAGGTATTCTTTCCGTGGCAGGCAAATGGCAGCATCCTTGAAATCGACGGTAAAACCTACGGCTCCCAGCTGCTGGGCCAGCCGTTTGCCGATGAAGGCCACCTGTGGGGCCGGATTATGACAGTGGACACCAGCTCTTTTACCGATGAGGACGGCCAGCCGGTGATGTATGCCTGGCTTCCAACAAGAGCCCCGCCGGGAAGAGATGGAGGAACTGGTCGCTCAGCGGGTAGAAGCCCTGCGGGCATCCAACCCAGCCATGGCGGACCAGCCCATCCCGGTGGATCTGGTCACCTGCTCCGGCAGCGGCCTGGACCCGGAGATTTCCTGCCGCCGCCGCTACCACGCTCCTACCGCGGCGGCGCGGGGATTTCGGAAGAAGAGGTACAGAAGATCATTGACCAGTACACCACCGGCCGCTTCCTGGGGATTTCGGGACCCCGGGTCAATGTCCTTCAGGTCAACCTGGCTCTGGACGGCATCCGAAGGAGGGTAACCATGTTGTACCCCTACCGCCTTGCTCTGGAAAAAAGACCTTCCCACTTTCGCCGTCCTTGTGGAGGCCTCCCACCGACCGGTTGCTCCGGCTGGTCTGCAGTGTCAGTGGATTTGTTCTCCACCCAGCCCTTCCCTTGTACAGGACGGGCGGCCCACCCTCCTGCTGCTCTACCGGGATGGCCTATTCTTGGAAGGACTTGGCGGATTCCTTCGGCGACACCATTGCGCGGTTTCCGACCACTGGCCGCTGTCCCTCTACGGGACAACCGGCGACCGGGAGACGGCCAACTGACCATCCGGCGGGAGGGGGCGGGGGATCATCCGCCTTCATTCGGTGTCTGGCCGGCCCTTTGATTCCATGGACGGGCTCTGCCTACAGCTGGAAACAGAATCCTGATACCGCAAGTTCCCTTGCCCAGGTGTGCTCCAACTTTCCCAGGCGCCGCTGGCCGCCCTCTCCCGGAAGCTGGAACCTTCTCACAGGATGTTCCCTTCTTCCCACCACAGGGCGCCTTCTGCTATCTGGCCTGGTCGGAGGCGGAGAAGCCGGCTCTTCTGGGCCTGCTTTCCGCCGCCCAGAAGGAACAGCTTTGGCAAACGTTTTAGCCGACGGGGTGCAGCCGTTGGAATTTGACTGGCTGTGGGACGCCTACTGCCCGGTGAGGCCCCACACCTCCTGGAGTGGGAGATGGCCCTGCGGGTGCTGGAGGAGCTGGGCTTTTCCATCCAGCGGCAGAGGGTTTTCCAGGTGACAGATGCCCAAGGACAGATTCTCCGGTTCGACCTGGTCAGGGCGGCCCGGCGGAAAAATTTTCTTAAAACTTCTATTTCCCCTGGACTGGAAATAAGCTGATCTCACACTCACTTCCCATTTTATCCTGTCTTTTTCCCGGGCTTGCACCCAAGCCCGGGCTCTTTTTGCCCTTCTTTTTAGATAGGGCGTGTACGCTGGCATACCAGCGTACACGCTTGTTCTTATCATCCCGAACCCCTTTACTCCACCCGCTGTAGGCCGCCGAACCAGGGTAAGGTTCCTCCAGCGGCAGCTCGATCCCCCATTCCAGCCAAGAGAGCGGCTCATCCCCCAACCAAAGTAAACATCCAGGTTGCTGGGTCCCCCAGCTGGGATTGATGGTGTTCCATTGAGGGTCCGCTGGATGCTGTCCAGGATGTGGAAAGCCAAATCCTGGGGACCATCCACGGCGTATTCTTCCTTCTGCGGGTCTGGAAACCCAGTGAACAGGGCGCTCTCCTTGGAAACAGCACGCTCATCCCGCCTTTGCCACTGGTCACCGGCTCCGCCAAGGCCAGATTCCACCCCGTCTTCGGCGATGGCGGCGATGAGTGCATCTGGGGTAGGTTCCCTCAAAGGTGGGGACTTGCTGGAAATCTTCCCCCCTGCCGATGTACAGCGTCCGGATCACCCCTTCCCCGGAAGGCGCGGCCCCGGATACCTGGGAGGAGGGAGAATCCTCACCCCGGCGCGAACAGCCTCCCAGCACCAAAATCCCCGCCGCCAGCAAAGTGAGCCAAAACCGTTTCATATGGATACCCCTCCTTTTGGGGATAGGGTAGCAACAAAACGATCCCCCTGTCAACGGTAATCTGCCGGATATTCCCGAAGGGAGGCAATTCCGACAGAAATTGGCGGGCAGCCCACCAAAATAGGCTTCACCTTGACTTGGAGCCTACCCAAGATATAGAATAGAGACAATAGGAATAAGGGAGGGCATTTTATGAACTATCGGGAACTTGGCCGCACCGGCTTACAGGTGAGTGAAATCGGCATTGGCTGCGAAGGGTTTATCGAGGAGGGCGGGCCCTCACCAAAGATTTGATCGACCCTGTGAAGAGGCCGGCATTAACTACATAGACCTATACACCTCCAACCCAGAGGCCCGCAGCACCTCCTGTGGGCCCCTGGCTTACTGACGGAGAAATTTATCTTGCAAGGGCATCTGTGCACCATTTGGCAGAACGGCCAGTACAAGCGGACCCGCCGCATAGAAGAAGTAAAAGCCGGATTTTCCGACATGCTGGAACGGCTGGGCACCGACTATATTGATGTGGGATGATCCACTCATGTGGATACCCTGGAAGATTGGAACGAGGTGGCAAACGGCCCAGTCATGGCCTACGCGAAGGAGCTGAAAGCCGCTGGGGCCATCGGCTGCATCGGCATGAGCAGCCACAACTCCCATTGCCGCCTTAGAGGCGGTGAACAGCGGCCTCATCGATGTGCTGATGTTCAGTGTCAACCCCTGCTATGACCTGCAGCCCGGCACAAGGGAACTCACCGAACTGTACAGCAACGACAACTACACCTCCCCTATGGTCAATTTTGACCCCTCCCGGGTGGCCCTCTATGAGACCTGCCAGCGGCTGGGGTAGGCATTACCGTGATGAAAGTTTGGCGGCGGGATCTGCTCAGCGAGACCCTATCCCCGGCGGCAAGGCCTGACCCCATACAGTGCCTTCACTACGCTTTGACCCGTCCTGGGTGGCCACCGCTGGCTCGGCGCCCGCTCGGTAGAGGAGCTGCGGGAAGCATCGCCTATGAGTCCGCTTCGGAGGAGGAAAAGGATTACGCCGCTACCTTCCACCTTCCCAACATCAGCTGGGAAGGCCACTGCATGTACTGCGGCCACTGTGCGCCCTGCCCCGCAGCATCGATGTGGCCATGGTGAATAAATTCCCTCAACCTGGCTAAAGCCCAAGGACTGTTCCCGAAACGGTGCGGGAGCATTATGAGGTTCTTGCCCACCACGCCGGGAATGTATCGCCTGTGGCGCCTGTGAAAAGCGTTGTCCTTTCGGTGTGCCGGTGATTCAATCCATGCAGGAGGCCAAAGTGCTGTTCGGCAAATAACCACCTGACTGTGGCAAAATAAAAAGTTCCGTGGAATCGGAGTGCTCGTTTGGCAAAAGCAACGGGCCCTAAAAGAGTTGGGCCGGTAACAAAACGGAGAAGGGAGAAGGATTTATGACCATAGCCGAAGTGAGTAGACAATATGACATCTCCGCCGACACCCTGCGGTACTATGAGCGGGTGGGCTTATCCCAGTGTGACCCGCAACAAGTCCGGCTTCCGGGATTATTCGGAGGAGGACTGCAACTGTGTCCTTCATCAAATGTATGCGCCGTGCCGGGGTCCAGGTGGAAGCGCTGATCGAATATGTCTCCCTATACCAACGGGGAATGGTACCCAGGAGGCCCGCAAACAGCTTCTCATAGAACAGCGGGATCTTTTGAAGGCCAAAACCGAGGAGATGCTTGCCACCTTGCAGCTTTTGGAAAACAAGATCGAGCGCTACGATCAGTGGAACCCCACTGGGAGAACACCATGGCCCAGTTTGTAAACTCATCGAATAAAACCGCGGAGGGTATACCTCCGCGGTTTTATTTCGATGCGCGGCAGGAGCCAGGGCGCTTTCGCAGCTGCCGCCGGTAGGGATCCCCTGCTCCGGCTGGGTGACCGGCTCCAGCATCCCGGCGCGGATCATCCCCAATGCGGGTGGCGATCCATCCGTCCCTAAGCCCAGCTGGTACTTTCCCAGAACCCGCCCAATGACCTCCGCCTCCCGGAACACCTCCGGTTCCGCTTCGATCTCCCGGAAGATAAAGCTGTCGTACACATCCTCCGGCAAACTGACCAGCTGGCCGTTGAGCATCCCCGCAAAGGCCCGTTCTCCTTTGCAGCTCCCGCCACCGGGCGGCACAGCCCTGGATAAAGGCTGAAGGGGCCGTTTGGGCTAGAGATTGATACCCACTCCATTCCTCGGGCCTTACCTGGCCCCATCCGCTTTTCCGGACTACCACCCCATCCTCCCGCTGTACCCAGGGGAAGCCGGATCAGCAGCCACCGGCCCGCAGCCCCCCCATTGGGCCAGCTGGCTTAAAACCAGTGCATCCCGCAGACTTCATCGGGCTGGCTGCTGTACCAAATGCGGCCAGCTTCCCCTGGGAAGCCCGCCTCTTTGCCGCTTCCAACCCTTCATTGGCCCGCCGCAGCTGCGCCTCCACCTTTGCGGCAATCTTTGGAGCAGCGGCACTGTACAGTTCTTCCATCGCCTGCTGGCGGCGGGGACCGGGTATCTCTTCTGTAATATCCCCACGCTCAGGTCAAGATCAAAGCAGAAAATGTCCTGCGGCGTCCCCCGAGAGAGCACCCTTTTCCCAAGTCTGGCGCTCCCGTTCCTCTGCCTGCTTTCTCGCCTTCCAACTCCTCAGGGAAGGCGTTTCCCATCTCGATACAGAACCCCAATCCCCACAGCGGTTCCAGGGCGCTTCCCTCTTCCATAGTTTTGGGCGGCCCGCAGGCTGCCCTGGGCACTGCTGCCAAAAACGATCTCTAACACGATGCTTCCCTTCGGTTTCCATTGATTTTCGTATCCCATAAAATCTGCACAAGACTTAAGAATGGCGGTGAGGTTTTGTCTGTAGTTATTGTACCACACCTTCCTGCCGGAAGGATAGGCGATGAGAGTGCCGCCCGCCGCATCTGCGGCGGGCGGCATTTTTTATTTTACCAATTGGCTTGCCTGAGCAAAGGTCATCCCTTTTTCCCGGGCAATTTTAGCCACGTCCTCATACTCCGGTTTGGACTTTTCCACCCCGTCGCCGTGAGCATGCTTCACCCGCACCGGGCCATAGGCAGTCTCTTCCACCGTCTCCTCCCGCTCCAGGGTATAGCGGCGGCAGGTGTGCTCCCGGACGCCCAAAGTGGTGGTGTGGCGAAGCATCAGCTTGGCAAACTTCTCCCCGTCCTCCTGGCGGCACAGGCAGGTGAGCATCACCCCAGGCCGGGATTTCTTCATCCCAATGGGAGTGGTGAACACATCCAGCACCCGGCCTCCAACAGATTTCCTGGGCAAAGCCGATGGCTTCCGGGTCATGTCGTCCAGGTTGCAGGAGAGCTCCGCAACCTCCCCCACCTGGCCGGAGGTGTGCCCCAGATGGGCGCGGACACAGTTGGCGGCTTCAAACTCCTTGGTCCCCATGCCATAACCGGTGGCTTCGATCTCCATCACCGGCATGGCGCCGAAGGAATCGGCAAAGTATTTGAGCAGCGCCGCGCCGGTGGGGGTGCACAGCTCGCCTTGATGCTGCCGCCGTAGATGGGCACCTCCCGCAGGATATAGGCGGTGGCAGGGGCGGGCACTGGCAGGACGCCGTGGGCGCACTGAACCTGGCCGCAGCCCACATGGATGGGGATGCCACCACACGGTCGGGGGCGATCTTCTCCATCACAAGGCAGACGCCCACCACATCCGCCACGGCATCCAAGGTGCCCACCTCGTGGAAGTGAATTTCCTCCACAGTGCCGTGGGCGTGACCTTCCGCTTCGGCGATCAGGGGTATACACCCCCACCGCATCCGCCTTTACCTTGTCGCTTACCGGCAGATGACTGATCCAGTGGCGGATATCCCCAAAGCAGAATGGGAATGGCTATGGGGTGATCATGGTCATGAGAATGGCCGTGATCGTGGGTGCTCGTGGTCGTGGTCGTGGGATGCTCATGTCGTGGGGTGCTCATGGACATGGGGATGCTCATGAGCAAAGGGAACGTCTACGCTCTCCTCCTCCGTCCCGTGAACAGTGACCGAAACATGGGAACCGGTGACCCCGCAGCGGACCGCGGGCTCCAGCGCCACATGCACCCCGGAAGGCCAGGGCATTCATCTCCTCCACGAAGGCCTCCCGGTCGGGGATCAGCTCCAGCAGCGCCGCCATCAGCATATCGCCAGCCGCGCCCATGTTGCATTCCAGATACAAAGTCATCGTTTTCCCTCCATATGATTGATCATACTTGCCAGATAATCCCAGCCCCAAATCCGTTGTCAGTTGACCACGCCACCCCGCTGGCGCAGGAGCTGAGTTGAGCATGAAGCAGGGCCGACAGCCCCTGGAAGGAAGCTCCCGTACCCCACACTGGTGGGCACGCCGATCACCGGGCAATCCACCAGGCCGCCGATGACGCTGCAAAGGGCGCCTTCCATCCCCGCGATGGCGATGACAACCTGGGCGCTCATCAGGTCCTCCAGGTGGGAGAGAAGCCGGTGCAGCCCCGCTACCCCCACATCGTAAAGGCGGGACCACCTGGTTGCTCCAAAGCCTCGGCGGTGAGGGCAGCCTCCGCCATCGGCATGTCGCTGGTACCCCCGGTGGCCACCACGATTTTGCCCACGCCGTCTGCCGGCGGCAATTCCCCGACGATGCCCACCCGGCTGAGAGGGTCGTACCGCAGGCGAAGGGATTTGCCCACATAGTCTGCGGCCTCCTGGGCCATCCGGGTGATCAAGATGGTGGATTGGCCGCTATCCTGCATGGCCTTGGCGATCTGTTGGATCTGTTCCGGGTCTTGCCCGCGCCGTAGATCACCTCTGCCGCCCCTTGGCGAAGGGCCCGGTGGTGGTCCAGCTTAGCGAAGTTTCCCACCTCTTCGGGCTCCATCTTCAGGTGGAGCATGGCCTCCCAGCGGAGAGAGTCCCCGCTTCCACCTGCCGCAGAAGCCCCAAAATCTGTTGGTTCATCGTCTTATCTCACTCCTTTACCGGGTTTTAAATCGAGGAGCACCTCCGGGAAGGTCTCCCCAAGGGCCTGCCGGATGGCCTCCCCTGCCCCGGAATGCCCGCTCCAGCTGGCTCGCGGGAACTGGAGCCGGGCCGCACCCTCCAGCACCCGCACCCGGAAGTCGGTGTACCCCATCTGGAACAGCTGGTCCTCGGCCTATTCCACCCGCCGGAGGATTTCCCGGTGATGGGCACCCCGGTGGAATCCGGGTGGCCAGCAGGCAGGCGGGCTTATCCCAGGTAAAAGGCCTGCCTCCTTGGATTTTTCCGGATCACCTTTGGTGAGGCCGCACTCCCGCAGGGGAGCGGACCGAAGCTCTTTCTTAGCGCCCGCATCCCCGGCCGGTCGCCTGCGTCATCAGAGGCGTTGGTGCCGTCGATGATCAGGGAATAGCCGTTCTGGCTGCCGCTGGGCCAAAAGCCCCAAACAGGGCGGATTTGCAGTGGTAACACCGGTCGGCGGGGTTGGCCGCCACCAAGGGATGGGAGAGAATATCCTGTTCCAGCACGGTGACCTCTACCCCAGCCCTACTGAGGGTGCAGGGCGTCCTCCAGCCCAAATTGGGGCTGGAAGGCGGTTTTCACATAATAGGCCGGATGTCCGCCCCAGTGGAGGCGGGCCGGCCCAGGAGATAGGCGGAGTCCACCCCGCCGGAAAAGCTCCAGGGCCGCCCGGGGATTCTCCCGGAAAATTCACTGAGTTCCATGTTGTTCCTCCTTGTTTGGTGTCTATTATATATTTGCAGGCCTATCGGCCCTTGTATGCCGTGATGCAGAAAAGAGGGTGTCCTCCGGCCCCGGCCTAGGCGGCGGCGGACATGTCCACCTCCACCTTTGAAAATTCCGCCTGCAGAAGCTGTTCATCCCATTGGGGCGTGGTGCCCCCGGCCAAGTCCTCTAAAATCGCCCGGTATTCCGCCTGCATCGCCTGGGTGATGGGTTGGCTTGCGTGGAATTTATCCAGCTCTTGGGGATTTTTTTCCGGTCGGCCTCCACATAATCCCCGTCGAAGCTTGAGGAGGACCCCGCCGGGTTTCAGCACCCGGAACCACTCCCGGTAGGCCTGTCCCAGGCGGGGAGGTTCCAGGTCAGGTTGCGGGTGAGGAGGTCGAAGCTCTCCTTCAAAGACCAGGTGTTCCGCATCCATCTGCAAAACCGGGCAGACGCGCCTTGCTCCTTTACGGCATCCCTGGCCTGTTCCAACATCTCCGGCGTCAGGTCAATGCCGGTAATTTGGGCGTCCAAGTCCTTCAAGAGCAGGGGGAAAAAACCGCTGCCGGTGCCCACGTCCAAGATGGCTGCCCCGGGTTTTGACAGGTGAGAGGAAATCACCTCCCGGTAGACGGAGGCCGTGGGGAATCCCACTCCCCCTGATGGGCCTGGCGGAAGCCTTCGCCCGCTGGCCCCAGTAGTGAGCGATGCGCTCTTTTGCCGTTCCATGGGCTTCATTCTCCTTTGTTGTTATAGGGGCTTTGTGGGGATGACCGACAAAAAGCCCATCTGGGTGGCCTGTAAGCTGACCCCCACCTGGTAAACCTCCTCCAAAGGCTCCGGCCGGAGCACCTCTTGGGAATCAAAGCCCGCACCTTCCCCTTGCAACAGCAGGATGCGGTCCCCATACCGGCTGGTGAGGGTCAGATCGTGGGCCACAAACAAGGTGATAGCCCCGGTCTTGCGGGTGTAATCCTGGGCCAGGTTCATGACGATCAGCTGGTGGCGCAGGTCTAAGGCGCTGGTGGGTTCGTCCAAAAGCAGCACCTTGGGCCGCCCGATCAGGCTTTGGGCCATGGTGACCAGCTGCCTTTGCCCCCGCTGAGGGTGGAAAAGGGCTGCCGGGCGATGGCAGAGAGGCCCAGCTCCTCTAGGACTTCCTCCACCTGGGCTGCCTGCTCCGGGGTGACACGCCACCCCAGGCTGCCGATCAGGCCCAAAAGCACCATTTCAAAGACGGTGAGGCGGGTGTTCATCGCCCCAGCTGGGGCACATAGGCGATGTCCCGCCGGGTGCCAACCTCCCCGAGTCCTCCCGCAGCAGGGCAGAACCGGTATGGGGCAGAAGGCCGGCCACCGCTTTGAGCAGGGTGCTTTTTCCCTACCCCGTTGGAGCCGATGACCCCAGCCATCTCCCCGCCGGAGAATTGGGCGCTCACCCCGTCCAGCACGGTTTTGGCCGTACCGACGGCGATGTCTTGCAGGGATAATCTCCACATATCAACCTTCCTCCCGCAGCAGAAGTACAAACAGAAACGGCACCCCCACGATGGAGGTGAGAATCCCCACCGGCATCATCGCCCCGGTGGAAATCCATTTGGCCACGGTGGAGGAAAGGAGAAGAAAAGCTCCCCAGCACCGTGGAAAGGGGCATCAGGTACCGCTGATCCTCCCCCGCCAACATCCGGCGCAGGGGCCACCAGGCCCACAAAGGCCACCGTGCCGATGAATCCCACCGCCCCGGCGATGAGGCAGGCGCTGATGACAAAGACCTGGAGCCGCAGCCGGTCCACCGGGATGCCTAAACTCCGGGCCCGCTCCTCCCCGGCGGTGAGGGCGGTCAGCTGCCAGCTCTTCCCCAAGAGGAGGAGGAAGCTGGCCGCAAGAATCTCCTGCCGCCACCGAGGCGCTAGCCCAGGTGGAGCGGCCCAAACTGCCAAAGGACCAGTTGGCGATGATCTGGGCGATCTCCGCCGAGGCCCGGTACTGCAAAAATTCCTTGAGGGCGGAAAAGAAGAAGTTCATCACAATGCCGGTGAGAACCAGGGTGCTGGTGGAAAGCCCCGCCGCTTGCCCAGGGCGTAGATGGCCAGGAAACCCCCAGGGCAAACAGGAAGGCCAAGGCCGCCGTCCCCGCCCACTGGAGGCCGAAGAGGGTGAACCCCACCGTGATGGCAATGGCCGCCCAAAGCTGGCCCCGGCGGTGATGCCCAAGGTGTAAGGGCTGGCCAAGGTTGCCGGTGATGGTCTGCACTTGAAGGCCAGAAAGGCCCAGGCCTGCCGCCTACAAAGACGCAGGTCAAAGTCATGGGCAGGCGGATCCGCCAGACGATGGCCCCTTGGCTTCCCCCGGCGCTGGGTCCTTCCCACAACAGGGGGAGAATCTCCCCAAAGGTGAGGCCGGAGGAGCCGGTGCACAGGTCTAGAAGGCAGGCGAAAACAGTGGCGGCCACTGCCAGCAGGAGAACCCTGCGCCGCCTGTTGATGGATTGGTAGATGGATGGCTTATTTCCCATAGGTCGGCTTTCCCCCGGTTTTACAAATTGCTCCCCATTTTGGGGGTTACTGCCGGTCCCACTGGATCATAAAGGTCCCAGTGTAGCGGAGCTCCGGCAGATAGGTGGCATACAGGTCGTGCATCTCGGCCTCTGGGTCCAGGTCGGCAAACAGATCCGGGTAGATACACTTGGCCATGTACTCGGTGAACACATAGTCGGCGATGTTGCGCAGGCTTCCGTGGTCCACCCGTAGACGTCGCCGTTTTGAACGGCGGTGAGGCCCTTCCATTCTTCACGGCCCGCAAACCCCCGGAGCCGCTCCTGGGCCAATGCCTCGTCGATGGTAAAGCCCATCCGCATTTGGTCGCCGCCGGTGTCCCCGACCAGATCGCCCCGCCGATGAAGATGTAATCTGGGTTGGAGGAGATGACGTACTCCCGGTCCAGCACCCCATAAGCGCCTTCCAGCCGGCCGTTTGCCAGGTTGATCACCCCAGGTTGTCCAGGATACCGCCCCATAAGGTACCGGCATAGCTGTTGCCGTATTCCCCGGCGCCGTTGTTGCCCAGCTCCACATAGACTTTCGCCGCCTTCTCCTCTGGGGATAGGGTGGAGAGCCGTTCATTGACCAGGTCTATGCCGCCTTGATAGCGGCGGCACAGCTCCGCCACCTCTTGACGGCCCAGCAGCGCACCCAGGATCCGGGTGCTGCGCAGGTGGTTCTCCAGGCTCATTTTGTGGTAATCCACCGTCACCACCTGGATGCCCGCGGCCTCCCAGGTGGGGATGGACGCCTCGTTTTCGGTGTATTGGCTGGTGTTGATCAGCAGCACGTCCGGCGCAAGAGCCAGCACCTTCTCTGCGTCCAGCACATCGTTGTGGTAGCCGCCCACACTGGGCAGTTCCAGAAGCTTGGGAAGGACTCGGTAAATACGGTGTATTCCCCGTACCGGGTGTCCTGCCATCCGTCAATGGCCAAAGCGCTGACCTTATCCAAGCTCTGGGACCCGCCCACCAGCATGAAGTTGACCAAGTAGTTGGCCCGGCGATGGTCTCGGGCTGTTTTTCCAGGGTGATGGCCCTACCGGAGAGGTCGGTAAAGGAGATGGAGCCATCCTCCCGGGTGACGATCTCCCTTCAGCTGCGGGCTCCTTGGGGAGCTTCCCTGGGAGCCAGAGGGGGTTTCCCCTGTCCCACAGCCGGAGAATACCGCCACGAGAAGGAGGGCGCCAAGGCAGAGTGCAATCCATTTTTTTATCATGTTGTTCCTTCCTTTCTATGGAAGCCATTGCGGCCTGGGAAGTGCCCCATTCCAATAAAAAAGGCCACAAAAGGCTCCTCTTGAGAGAATAAGCCCTTCATGGTCTTGTTTTTGCGTTCTTTCGATTTCTTGAGTCCGGCAGGCCGTAACGGTTGGTAAAGACAAAGCCCTTTGCGAAAATCCAGCCCCATTGTGACCCGCCGGCCCTTCTTGGGCCGGGTTTGTGTCAGCAGAGGGTGCGCAACAGTTCCACCGCTTCCCCAATCAGCTTGGCCATGGGGAGGGACTGGGTCCCAACGACGATGTTGTTGCATAAATTGACCGGGAGGAGCAATTTCTTAGCCCCGCTTTGGCCCACGGCCACCGCCATGGATGGGGTGACTTCCCATCAGGGAATCCGCCGCCAGGATGCCGATGGGCCCGATGATCACATCCGCCGTCCGGCAGGCGACTATGGCCGGGTTTTCCCCGGTTGCCCCTGCGTCGGCCCCCTTTGAGGCATGGCGGAGGTGGCGATGCTGTTGGTCCCGATGGCGGTGACCGCACAGGGGATTGCCCCCGCCTTGATCCGCTCGATGAGCATGGAACCCATCTTTCCGCCCTGTCCGTCCATGACGACTACCGTCATCCCCATTCCTCCTCTTCCGCTATGGCCCTATGGTAACACGGAGTCCACTCCAAGTCAAGAGGAGATTCTCTTTTATCCCGCTGCCACCAATGACAGTTATGGGTTTATTATAGCATTTTTGGGGAAAACTTTGCCACTTTCTCCCCTTCCTAAAGGGGAAATCCTCTCCCAGGCCGGGCTGTATATTTTAAGGTGCCGGCAACGAATCTGCTTACGGCAGGGGACAAAACCAACACTGTACTCATGGCGCATGCTATAGTCGCTGGAAACGACTATTCGTGAAAAGCCTTCTCAGGGCGAGGCCCTTCCCGCACAAAGCGCCAACAGGCTTTTTCCAATTTGCGCGAGTTTTAAAAAAGTAATTACAGCCAGAAATCAGGGAGGAGGTGCCTGCTGTGGAAGCGCCCAGACCCACAGCTCTTCCTACGGAGGAATTCAGGGCCCTGGCGGGCAAACTGAAAATCTTTTTGGCTATGCTGCCGGCGTGGGAAAACCTACGCCATGCTTCCAAGCCGCCCATCGGATAAAACGCAGGGGTAGACGTGGTGGCTGGATACATCAGAACCTCACGCCCGCCCTGAAACCATGGAACTGCTAGAGGGCTGGAGCAGCTGCCCTCCAGGAACTCTCTACAAGGGGATCACCCTGCGGGAATTCGACTTGGATGGGGCGCTCCAACTACATCCCCGGCTGATTTTGGTGGATGAGGCTTGCCCACACCAACGCCGAGGGCAGCCGCCATGTAAAGCGGTACCAGGATGTGGAGGAGCTTTTGCGGGCCGGCATCCACGTGTACACCACCGTCAATGTCCAGCACCTGGAAAGCCTCAACGACGTAGTTTCCTCCATCACCGGGGTCACCGTCTCCGAACGGATCCCTGACTCCCCTCTTCGACGCCGCCGACCAGGTGGAACTGGTGGACATCGAGCCCGAACTGTTGGAACGGCTGGAGGAAGGCAAAATCTACCGAGAAACAGGCCCGCCAAGCCCTGGATCACTTCTTTTCCCAGAAAAACTTGGCTGCCCTGCGAAATCGCCCTGCGACGCACCGCCGACCGGTTGGGCCGCTCCCCGTTGCCCCTTTGGAGGCCGTCCCAAAAGCAGTGAGCACATCCTGATCGCCTGTCCAGCGCCTCCAACGCCAAGGTGATCCGCACCGCAGCTCGGATGGCAGAGGCGTTCCACAGCCAATTCACAGCCTTGTACGTCAAGACCTCCGATACAGACCTGGAGGAGGATTCCAGCCGGCGGCTCCGGGCAAACGTCCGCCTAGCGGAGGAACTGGGGGCGCAGATCACCACACCATCTACGGCGACGACCCGC
>SCPN01000672.1_pt1 | contig 21419 bp, 24 predicted proteins | sample 6106831 | NCBI WGS metagenome assembly SCPN01 (sample SAMN10720447, study PRJNA508395) | human gut metagenome | isolation source: Participant 1, 0 month
TATACAAATTTGTGGATTTTGTTGTCGTGTCCGGTAATAGTATTACATGATTACATGGAATATATTCTTTTGGGAAGTCAGCTGCCTAATTATAAAATATGGTAATAAATTATTTATGCACAAAAAACGTATGCAGAAATGAGGGGTAATATGGAAAATATTGTGACTAATGCATTTAAAATAAGAAAGACAGATGAATACGAGAAAAATATACCTTTTAATTATTTGGCAGCATTTCCGGATAAAAGTTTTAAGATACCTATTGTTGATGTATTTAAAAAAGGAAAAATATTTGGGAGCAGCATTGATTTCTCGAAAATAGTTTTTATGCCTATAGGTGCAACGTCTTATTCTGATGCATTAAACATGGGGCAAAAAATAGTAACAGAAATTAAGAAAAGAATCAGATATAAGACAATGTCGTCTATTGAAGAAAATAATGCAATTTTAACAAGGGATGTAAGAGGTTATCTTTATGATATTTTTGATGTGTTTGAAATGATGACTGCTGCAATAAAAAGCTGTGGATATGAGGTAGGGAAGGATATAGTGTTTATGCTTGATGCGGATGCGGGAAAGTTATACAGGAAAGAATCGGATATGTATTATTTTCCAGGGGAAACATTTAAGAGGAAAGAGAAAATAAATTCTCAGGGAAATACGGAGGAGAAATGGCAGAACTATATCGAAAAAGAAGTTGGATGTCAGTGTGAGGGTGTTGAGTACAGGACATGCTGTGATAGTCCGGCATTTAGCATGGAAAGCCAGTGTGACAGGGAGTTGCCTGAATTTGAAAGTGGTGTTGACAGAGCTTTCTATCCGATTGTTTCGATGTATGAGCAGGAGAGTGATAAAATATTCGACGATTTGCTGCCGGAAACACCTGATACAAAATCTGTATCTGTACTTCGTTCATCTTCCGAGATGGCAGATTATTATAAGCAGCTATGTGACCGTTTTCCGATAATAGGAATTTCCGGTGCCCTTGCAGTAAATGATAAAAAGGGATGGGATATTCTTGACGACAGTCTTGGTGACAGCGTTGTGTTTTTGGATGAGGGAGCATTTTAAATAAAACAGAACAATAAGGTAATGAATATATAAAAAGTAATAAATTTAAGGTTTTATTTTTGCCAAAGATATATTATCATGGACACTACAGATAAAATTATGGAGGAAATATATGTTTGAATTAAATCAGAAAAATTATGCACAGGTTGCCAGGAGAGCTGCGGCAGAGGGATGTGTGCTGCTTAAAAATGACGAAAAGATACTGCCGCTAAAAAAAGGTACAAAAGCAGCCGTTTTTGGTATCGGTGCATTTTATTATTACAAGGGCGGTCTCGGTTCGGGAGGACTTGTAAATACAAAGTATGTTGTGAGCATTCTTGATGCATTAAAAGAAAGTGACTGTATTGAAGTAGATGACGGTATTCTTGAAATCTACGAGAAGTGGATTAAAGAAAATCCTTTTGACGAGGGAAACGGATGGGGAAGTGTTCCATGGTCACAAAAGGAAATGCCGTTGTCAAAGGAGATTATAAGTGAGGCTGAAAAAAGAAATGATACAGCCATTGTTATCATAGGAAGAACAGCAGGAGAAGATCAGGATAACAAAGCAGATGCGGGAAGTTATTATCTGACACAGGCAGAGAGAGAACTTATAAAAAATGTTACAGATACATTTGAAAAAAGTATTGTTCTTCTGAATGTCGGAAATATCATAGATATGAAGTGGACAGACGAATATAAACCATCTGCTGTTATGTATGTATGGCAGGGAGGACAGGAAGGCGGAAACGGTGTTCTTGATGTAATTACGGGTAAGACGGCGCCAAGCGGAAAGCTGACTGATACAATCTGTTATAATATAGAAGATTACCCTTCAGCTCCATATTTCGGTGATGCTGATAAGAATTATTATGTTGAAGATATATATGTAGGATATAAGTATTTTCAGACGGCTGCAGCGGATAAAGTGATGTATCCGTTTGGATTTGGTATGTCATATACTGATTTTGAGATAACAGGTTCGGTTAAAAATGTTGATGAAAACAGTGTAATTGTTGATACAGCAGTAAAAAATACAGGTGATTGTTCAGGAAAAGAGGTTGTACAGGTTTATATCGAAGCACCACAGGGAAAACTTGGAAAACCTGCACGTACTTTTGTCGGATATGCAAAGACCGTTGAGCTTGCGGCTCAGGATAGCCAGAAACTTACAATATCTTGTCCTAAATCATATTTTGCGTCATATGACGATTCAGGAATTACAGGTCATAAATCTGCATTTATTCTGGAAGAGGGAGAATACAAAGTATATGCAGGAAACAATGTTGCGGAGGCTGAATATATCGGAAGTTTTTCACAGGAATTTCAGGTGATAGAGCAGCTTGAAGAAGCACTTGCACCTATAGAAGAATTTGAGAGAATGCATCCGGTTTCAGCTGATAAAGCAGATGATTCTGAAAAAGACAGCGGAGATAATACAGGAAATTCAGGTCTATATGAGATGGAATTTCAAAAAGTTCCTACAAGAACAGTAAATCTTTCTGAGAGAATTGAGAGTGAGATGCCGGAGGATATACCTCTTACGGGTGATGAGGGATACACTCTTAAAGACGTTGCGGATGGAAAGATTGATATTGACAAATTTATAGGACAGCTTTCAGATGATGACCTTATGTGTCTTATGAGAGGTGAGGGAATGTGCAGTATGAAAGTGACGCCCGGAACTGCTGCCGCATTTGGAGGACTTACTCCTTCACTTGAAAGATTTGAAATACCTGCACTTTGCTGTGCTGATGGGCCTTCCGGAATAAGAATGGATTGCGGAACCAAGGCGTTTTTACTTCCGATAGGAACATTGCTTGGTGCTACATTTAATGATGAACTTATCGAGGAACTTTTTGAATATTTTGGCGCAGAGATGAAATATAACCGTATTGACACTATTTTAGGACCGGGAATGAATATACACAGGCATCCTCTTAATGGAAGAAATTATGAATATATTTCAGAGGACACGATTCTTACCGGAAAAATATGTGCGGCAGAACTCAGAGGACTGCATAAAGCGGGCGTAGAGGGAACAGTAAAACATTTTTGTGCAAACAATCAGGAATTTCGCCGTGCAGATGCGATGGGCGTGATTTCAGAGAGAGCACTCAGGGAAATTTATCTAAAATGCTTTGAAATAGTGGTAAAAGAAACGGGATGCAGTTCTGTAATGACTACATACGGACCATTTAACGGTCTTTGGACATCGGGAAATTATGACCTTTGTACAACGGTGCTTAGAAAAGAATGGGGATTTGAAGGAATCGTAATGACTGACTGGTGGGCAGTTGCAAACTGGGAAGGAGAAGCACAGGACAGAAGAAACAGGGCGGCAATGGTTCAGGCACAGAATGATATATTTATGGTGTGTCCTGATACGGAAAGAGAGAACGCTCTTGACAATATCAAAGCAGAGTATACGATAGGAAAGATAACAAGAGGGCAGTTCCAGAGAAATGCAAAGAATGTACTTAAATTTGCACTTAACAGTCTTGCAATGCAGATAAAACTTGGAAAAGTAACTCTTGAAGAATACGCACCTGAGTGGGATACAAGCTACAGACCTGAGGGTGAACTGGAGACAGTTGCGGCAGAGAACGGTTCTTTTGTTGTATCAGATGAGCTTGCATTAAAAATGCTTGAAGATGACGGAATGTATTTCAATGCAGTTGATGCAGTGGAAGGAAATTACAGTGTAAAATAAATATTACGTCACAGCACAAATGAATATACACAGATACCTATATCTTTGTTCGTTGACAATGATTATCGTGGAACGCTTTCATTCCAGGGAACAAATGGAAAAGCTGACGAGAAAGATATGCCTATTGGAAAGATTGGAGTGGGAGAGCATTATATAAGAGTGGCATACAGACCACATGGCATAACGATGAATGAGTTTGTGATTGAAAAGGAAAATACACTGTCATAGAGAATAGGTGTGATTAAAAATGACACGGCTGCTAAGTTTTGTTTAACAGCCGTGTTTTTGTATATGCAGGTTTTAATGCAAGATTACATAGTAATGTAAAATTACATAGAAATAATAATCTGTATGCATTTCCCGTCATCGCTTTTGGCGTGAATAGTACCGCCGTGAAGAGAAACAATGGTTTTGGCAACGGAAAGACCTATTCCGGAGCCGCCTGTTGAGGAGTTTCTTGACGCGTCTGTTCTGTAAAATCTGTCAAAGAGCATATCAAGATTTCCCTCGAAGATGTTGTCACTTTCATTTTCAAATACAATAATATTTTTTCTGCCTTTTCTTTTTACCGAGATTTTGAAGATACTGTTTTCTGTTGCATATTTTGCTACATTGTCTATAAGTATCTCAAATAACTGTCTGACAAGTTTTTCGTCTCCTGAAACAAATGCCTCCTTTTCAAGAGCTGTGTTAATTTCAATATTTTTTGATGAGAATATAACCTCAAAGGGTTCAAGGCTTTCCGTCAATATAGTATTTAGTGGAAGATGGGTTTTATGAAAGTTCGCGTTCTTTTCTTCCATTTTTGAGAGAGTGATAAACTGCTGAACCATTGTTGTAAGTCTTGCTATCTGGTTTTGAATGCTCTTTGTCCATTGGCTTTCTCCATTTTCCATTTCTATAACTTCAATGTTGGCATCAATGATTGTAAGAGGTGTTTTTAATTCGTGGCCTGCATCTGTTATAAACTGGCGCTGTTTCTGATAGCTTTGCACGACGGGGCGAAGCACTATCTTTGAAAATATTATGACAAGAATGAGAACCGCAATAAAACCGATACCGGACATTAAAAGGCTTGTGAAAAGGGTGTTTTTAAAGGTTGACAGGCTCTGATTGCAGTCTACGAAAATATAAAGTGTATATGAGTCTGCCGCCGTATATTTATACGGAACTGTCTGTAAAATCCGGTGTCGGATTTTTTTGATTTTATGGCAGATATGTAGCTGTCAAGGTCATCGGTTGTCACTGATGCTATACTTTCAAGATTAGAGTCCGTAATTGTTCCTTTATTGTTTATTTTAACGGAAAAATATCTTGTCGAAAAAGGTGTTTCGGCATCTATCTGTCCGTTAGGAATTTTTGGTGGGTTTGCATTATCCGGATTATTTTTTTCGGGTGGAGTTTTATTGTCGTCAGGAGCAGGAGCCGGTTCATTATTATTTTTGCTTTGTGGGAATTTACCGTCATTTTCGCATATCATGCGTGTCATTGTATCTGCCTGGCTTTTTAACTTGTCAAAATTAAGTATGTTCATACCGCCTATCATGGACAGAAGAACGATAAGTGTGGAAAGCATTGCAACAAGTATAAAGCGTTTTCTTAGTTTTTGTACCATAGATTATCCTTTCATATTATTTTTTTGTCAGGATATAGCCTTGATTTCGCATTGCTTTTATACATATGTCGGCACCAAGTGAGGTAAGCTTTTTTCTAAGTGTTGAGATGTTTACCCAAACAACATTTGTTTCCGTATCACTTTCATATCCCCATATTCTTTCAAAAAGTCTGTCAACGGATATAATTGTTTCCGGTGCCGATAAAAACATTTCCATCATTTGAAATTCTTTGTTTGTGAGGCGTATGGAAGTATCGGAACCGTTAGCTGACAAGGCAGCAGTTGTCTGCTCGAGACTTGTGTTTCCGTAGGTTAATACGGTGCTTGCATTTTCTGTTTTGCGGCGTGTTATGGAGCGTATTCTTGCAAGCAGTTCTTTCATGGCGAATGGTTTTGTAAGGTAATCATCTGCACCAAGGTCAAGTCCGAGTACCCTGTCATCAATTTCTGATTTTAGCAGTCAGAAAGAGAACCGAACATTATTCCTCTCTCTGAGCTCTTTTATGACTTCAATACCGTCTTTTTTTGGCATCATTATGTCTAAGATGACACCGTCATATTCTTCTACCGAAAGATATTCTATTGCCGCCTGTCCGTCGTAGACAGCATCAACCGTATAGTGATTGTGTTGTAATATCGCTGTAAGTGCATTTGAAAGTTCTACTTCATCTTCAGCCAGCAATAGTTTCATAGTATCTGTCCTCCGCGTCTGTTATTTAAGCTTTTTAACTGAGCTCCATTTACTGTAATATTTCTTTTTGTTTACTGTTTTGTATGTTCTTACTTTAATATAATATACATTCTTTTTGGTTAAATTGGAAATAGTAATTTTAGTTTTTTTACTATTTACTGTTTTTGTGGCAGTATTAAATGATTTTGAAGTTGAATAGCTTATCTGATAACCTGTAATATCATTTACGCTCTTTACTTTTACGACAGCTTTTGTGCGTTTTTTGCTTCTCTTAGCACTCTGTACTTTTGAAGCTTTGACTGTTACTGTTGAATCTGTTGGTGTAGCAGTAGCAGAAGGTGTTTCTGTGGCATCAGGTGTAGCTGTAGGTGCCGGAGTTGAAGTAGTGCTGTCACTGTCATTACTGCTGTTATCTGAAGAGTTGCTGTTGTCAGAAGAGTTGCTGTTGTCAGAAGAACTGTCAGAGTATTTGGCTGCTTTATAATCTGACCAGCTTGTTGTTTTTGAGGCTCCTGAGAGGTCTGCACTGTCGCTGTATTCAGATACTGTTACTGTAACAGAAGAAGTTCCCTGTACATATATAGTACCGTCAGTTCCTTTGATTGTGACAGTATTACCGTCTTTATCTGCAACTTTTCCTTCACATGAAAGTTTTGAAAGAGTGCTGTCTTTAGTTACTATCCATGTAGAGTCGTTTGAAATATAAACATTTGCATAACCGCTTCCGACTGAACCTGCGGACATGTTTCATCATCAATGAGAGCACCTGTGAGTGTGCTGCCGTTTGTCATATAGAAATCAAGTTTGCTGATTGAATCCCAGATAACATCGCCTTCCATTTCCTGTGAGTCGGCGGTAAAGAGACAGTCAGCACCGTTGCTGCCCGATGTACCCCAGCCTCTCTGGTTGTTATTTCCTGTGCAGCGGAGGAAGAAATCATTGTCATCGGCATATTTAATATTTACATTTGAAAGAATAAATGTAGACTCTGTATTTGTTGTATAGAACATGCCGCCATTTTTAGCAGTAAGTGTTCCGCCGTTCATCTCAAATGTACTGTTTCCTTCCTGTGAGTCACCTGACATACTCTGATAAAGTATTACATTCCATGTACAGTCATTCTGGCTGTCATCACTCATATTTCCTGTGAGTGAAGTATCAAAAAGACGAAGTGAATTAAGTCCTTCAATACATACGGCTTCTGAACCGTTTGCAGTAAGTTTTGCAGTGTTTACAGCAATATCAGCGGTGCTGTAAACAGCAGGAGAACCAACACCGTTACTTCAGGTATGTTCCTGCCGTCAACTACCATTGTGCCGCCGCCTCTGTCACTTCTTATTGCAGCGGAAGACTGGCCGCTTGTAGTTGCTGTTACATCCCATGCATATAAAGTACCGCCGCCTGCTACATGTATTCCGCCTGATGTGTCTTTGTTTGTAGTTATTGTTGTATCTGAGACATAAGTTACACCTTTGTTATAAGAGAATACACCTGCACCTCCGGCAGCATCAGTTGTTATTGTACTGTTTGTGATGTTTGCTGTACCTTCCGTGTTGAGGATGGCGGCACCGACACCGTAAAAGCTTGAGTTATCACCGCCTGTGCTTGAAGATGAAGTCCTTGTTATTGTTGAATTGTCAATTGTTGCTGTGGCACCGTTTGATATGTTTATGGCATTTTCATCTGTGCCTGTCGATTCGATTGTTTCACCTGAGATGGAAGTATCAGATGTAATGGAGTTTACTGAGTCATAACTTGTAACGGCACTTGATGAGCCGCCCGGAGCAGAACCGCTGGGTTTTCCGCTTGTATCTCCGTCCGGTTTTGCAGGAGGTGTTCCTTCCGGCATGCCGCTTGGAGGAGTCATATTGTCACTCGAGTTATCTATTGTTTCAGCATTTGCACTTTTTACATTTTGTTCAGGAATGAGTTGTGCAGCACTGATAACTAAAGCTGCTGACAATCCCATTGCTAATACACCTTTCCAATTTCTCATAAAAATCACAACCTTTCATATTACTTACTTTTAAAAATATTTGTTTTAAATATTTGCTTTGTTTTTGTTTACATCTGCATAATAAAACACGAACTTAAAATGAAACTTAAATTATGTGTGATTTTTAAAATTGTTTGTAATAAAATATTATTTACTATATAATGAATTATGCAGAGAAAAGTACAGATATAATGAGTGTACTGTTTGGGAGAAAACAGATGTTTTATGTACAGAAAGGGGATAAATAAATGAAATTAAGCACTAAAATCGGGATTATATTTAGCATTATAATTATACTGCTTGTATATGTAATAGGTACTGAGTCTTGCATGTACAGTTATAATTCTACAATTGAACTTGTCAGAAAAAATTCAAAATCGGCAGCAAAGACAACATCAGATGATTTGGAGGTATTATTAAATACTTATAAAAATATTGCTGCGGCATCGGGCAAAGACATGATACTGACTGGAAATGTTCCGGATGAAGCAAGAGTATCCAAGGTAGAGCAGCTGGCAAAGCAATATGGTTTTACAAGTGGGAATGTATTAAATGAAAAAGGAATCAGCATTAAAGACGGAACTGATTTCAGTGACAGAAGTTATGTAAAAAAGGCCTTACAGGGAAAAACAAATATTTCAGATGTTACATTGAGCAAATATACGGGAACTTACGGACTTAGTATAGCTGCTCCTCGTATTTCATCAGGCAGGATAGTTGGAGTTGTATATTTTAGAATTGATGTTGATTTTATGAATGATATGGTAAAGCATATATCAGTAGGAGACGGAAGCTTTGCATATATTCTTGATGAAAAAAATAATGTGATTGCTCATAAAAATTCAAAATATATTATGAATGAAGAATATATGGGCAATGTTCCGGATGAGTTGACAAAAAGCAGCAGTAACTCAGATAATGGAGGTTTTACCTATGAAATTGATTCCAAAAAATATATTTGCGGATATTCTAAAATAGGAAATACTGATAATTGGCGTGTGGTGATGGTTTCTCCGACAACGGCATATGAGTCAGAGGTGCTTATGTTTGTAAAGAGACTTGTTATAAGTGACATATTTGCGTTAATTATAGCAATATTGGCAGCTGCTTTTATAGCAAGAAGTATCAGCAGACCTATCATAAGAGTGAAAAATGTTCTTTCAGGCATGGCAGATGGAGATTTATCAAAACACATAGAGAAAACAGGAAGAAAAGATGAACTTGGTATTCTTCAGAATAGTGCAGCTTCATTAACAAATACATTGTCGCAAATACTTGGAGAAGCGGCCTATATACTTGAAAGTATGGCAGCTTATGATCTTACGGCAGCAGACATGAAAGAATATCCGGGTGAATTTAATAATCTTGCGGTTTCAATAAATTCGATTAAGTCTATTTTGAAAAATATGATAATAAATATACAGACATCGTCGGTGAATGTTGAAGGTGGTTCAAGACAGCTTGCACAGGCGGCAGGCATGGTTTCAGATGGAACAGTAGCGCAGGCCGCGTCTTTACAGAAGCTGGTTGCAGATGTTGACAATGTTGTTGAAAGTATCAATAGAAACTCACAGAAGGTCAATGTTGTAAATGAAAGTCTTTTAAATCTTGACATTGAAATAAAAGATGGTGATGATAAAATGCATGCATTATTAAGTGTTGTGAAAGAAGTAGAGGAAATGTCTGAGGATATTAAAAAGATTGTAAAAACAATAGATTCAATTGCGTTTCAGACAAATATATTATCACTTAATGCTTCAGTGGAAGCTGCGCGTGCAGGAGATACAGGAAAAGGTTTTGCAGTTGTGGCACAGGAGATAGGAACATTGGCAGCAAAAAGCAGTGAAGCATCAAAGAAAACTGCCGGACTTATTGAAAAATGTCTTAATGGTATTTCAGGTGCAAAGGAATATGCGGTTGTGACTTCTGAGACATTTAAAAATATTGTTGATGATTCCGAAAAAATTGCAGGAGCATTTAAAGAAATTTCAAAAGATAATGAAATACAGACAAAAAATGCAAATAATATTAAATGTGAAATTGAAAATATATCAGATGTCGTGCAGGCAAATACAGCAACAGCAGAACAGACGGCTGCGTCTACAGAGGTTTTATCCGGTCAGGCAATATCACTTAAAGAAATGACGGAAAGATTTAAAGCAGATTGATTTATATTCAGACGGAGGTTTATCTGTGAAAGAAATGACAGATTTGGAAAAATATTATAACAAATTTAATGAGGATAAAAGACTGACAAGGCGGCACGGACAGGTGGAATTTATTACATCAATGAAATATATTCATGAATGTATAGGTGACAGGAAATGTGTAAAAATACTTGATATAGGTGCAGGAACGGGAAGATATTCCGTTGCACTTGCAAATGAAGGCCATGATGTGACAGCAGTTGAACTTGTCAAATATAATCTTGGAATACTGAAATCGAAAAAAAGCGCGGTAAAAGCGATGCAGGGTAATGCATTAAAACTTTCAAAACTTGCGGATAATACCTTTGATGTTACACTCTTGTTTGGACCGATGTATCATCTGTTTGGTTTTGATGACAAGATAAAAGCGTTAAATGAGGCGAAAAGAGTTACAAAACCGGGAGGAAAGATACTTGTTGCATATTGCATGAATGAGTACAGCATCCTTACATACGGATTTAAACAAAACCACATAAAGGAAGTGATTGAGGCAGGAAAAGTTACAAAAGATTTTCACTGTATTCCTGAGCCGAAAGATTTGTACGATTATGTAAGAATAGAAGATATAGATAAAGTGCGTGATGCAGCAGACTTGAAAAGGATAAAGCTTATTTCGGCAGACGGTCAGGCGGATTTGATGAGACCGGTTTTAAATGCGATGGATGAGGAAACATTTAAGCTTTTTGTAGAGTATCATCTGGCAACCTGCGAGAGACAGGAACTTGTAGGTGCGGGAGCACATACGGTAGATATTTTGGAAAAAAAGAACTTATAGAAATAAATAAAGCTGAATCGGTCTTGTAATAAAAGTCTGTGGGATGTATAATTGTCTGTGCGTCAAAAAAATGATAAATCAAAGTTACTGTGCAAAAAAGGTGTGGACAGTAATAAATCATAAGCATGAATATGGAGGAACAAGTTATGTACAATATATTAAGCGGTTGCTTAAATCCAAATCAGATAACAATGATAGGTATTCTTGCAGCGTTTTTGCTGACATTTATCTGTCTTAAATTTCCATTCCCGTTTCTTCCGGTAGATCAGGGCAGGGAATTTGCAGTAAACGGTGCCTTGTCAAAAGGAAAAACAAGAGGTGTTGGACTTACATTTGTAATAGCATTTATTATATGCTCATTGCTTTTTATGCCTATAACAAGAGAGTTTATCATATATTGCATATTGTTATTTGCAATCATGTTAAGCGGATATCTTGACGATGCCGCAGAGACACCGTGGCAGGATTATAAAAAGTGCAATTGACCTTGTTTTGTCAATTGTTACAATGTGGACATTTTTAAATTTCAACAATTCAACAATCCATATAGGAAGTAATATTTGAGCTTCCGGTACCGGTTTATTTTGTACTCGGAATAATTCTTTATCTGGGTTTCAATCAATGTAACAAACTGTACAGATGGAGTGGACGGGCTTCAGGAAGCCTTTGCTGTGTTGTTATTTCAGCATTTACGGTAATATTTGCAAATGAACTTGGTTATTATGTAATTGCAGATTTTATTTTTGTTGCAACACTCTTTAGCATATCTATTTTAATTCAAAGCCTAGCAGTATGCTTTTATGGGGGTGCGGGTTGAGGGCATTGGTTTTTATATTGCGATTATCGCAATGAAAACAGGACATCCTATAAGCTACATAATAACTCTTGCAATTGTGCTTATAGTCACTTGCGGACTTGACTTGGAAGATATTTTTTAAAGAGATTCTCAAAATTTCAATACTTGTAAATACGAGAACACCGCTTCATGACCATGCAAGAAAAAATAAGGATGGTCATACACAGGTAGTATTCAGATTTGATTATAATGCAAATTGTAGCTGCAATGATATGGTTATATTATTATAACTATTTTGTAAAGACGTGATATGAAAAATATGTGGTCATGCACAAAGTATTGTTATTTAGCATAAAAGTATAAAATGATAATATTTGAGGTGTCTTGCGCAATCCTTCCAAAACCAATGAGTGCAAAAGAAGAGGGAAGAATGCAATAAGATACCAGGCGGGAGACAAGAGTGAGACAGCTTCTATTGAAAAAACCTGCGTTTAGTCATATATAGTGAAAAATATAATACATCTGACAGAGAACTTGATGATTTGCTTTCAATAGGACAATAGGTTTGATAAAAGGCGTTGATTCATTTGACAGTTCAAAATCAACTTGGCACAACGTATTGTGAAGATGTATTGAAAACGAAATTCTTATGTATATCCGGACGGAAAAGAAAAGTTCAAAGAATGTGTATTTATATGATTCAATCGGTTCCGATAAAGAAGGAAATGAAATAAATCTTATAGATGTAATAGAATATGAAGATGATGATGTTGTAGAAAAGATTACGCAGGATGAGAGAATCAGAAGGCTTACTGATAAGATAGAAAGTGTTTTGAGCAGACGTGAGCAGGATATAATCAGAAAGAGATATGGAATAGAGGGATATGATATAAAGACGCAGAGGGAGATAGCATCAGAATACGGAATATCGAGGTCTTATATATCGAGAATAGAAAAATCAGCACTTTTGAAGCTGAGAAAAAGTTATGAAAATGATTGTTTATAAACTGCTCTTGTGCTAATATATTTAATATATTGTGCAGAAATTTAGGAGGATATATATAAATGAAAGTACTTTTAGTAGATGATGCGGCATTTGTGCGTATGTCGTTAAAAAAGATTCTTGATGATATGGCTTTGGGTTTCGAGTATATAGAAGCAGGAGACGGAGAAGATGCCATAGAAAAATATAAAATATATTCGCCGGATTTGGTTATTATGGATATTACGATGCCTAAAATGGATGGAATCACAGCGGTAGGCAGGATAAAGGAAATTGATGACAATGCAAAGATTATCATGTGTTCATCAATGGGATATCAGGAAAAAGTTTTGGATGCCATTACAGCAGGGGCAAAAGATTTTATAATAAAACCTTATGAGGCAGCTAAGGTCGCTAAATCGGTAAAAGCAGTATTAAAGTTAGGCGAGGAATAAAATGACATATTTAGAAGAGTATAAAGAGGGAAATAAATTTTCAGGGATTTATTTGTGCAAATCCAAACAGATATTAAAAACTAAGGCAGGAAAAACATATTATTCACTGATTCTTCAGGACAAAACCGGAACTATTGACGGAAAAGTCTGGGAGTTAAATGCCGGTATAGCAGAATTTGAGAGTATGGATTTTATTATGACGGATGGTACCGTTACTTCATTTCAGGGTGCACGTCAGGTAAACATAAATCGTATAAGAAAGGCGCAGGAGGGAGAATATGACCCTAAGGAGTACATCCCTGCAACAAAGTATGATATTGAAGAGATGTATTCGGAACTTAAAGGTATTATAGCTACCATTAAAGAGCCGCACCTTAGACAGCTTACGGAAGAGTGTTTTATAAATGACAGGGACTTTGTAAAAGAATTTAAAGTTCATTCGGCAGCAAAATCGGTGCATCATGGATTTATCGGAGGACTTTTGCAGCATACACTTGCAGTCACAAAGATGTGTGTATTTCTTGCAGACAATTATCCTATACTTGACAGAGACTTGCTTGTCACAGCAGCTATTTTTCATGATATAGGAAAAGTCACTGAATTATCAGATTTTCCGATGAATGATTACACGGATGAAGGTCAGCTTCTGGGACACATATTTATGGGAGCTGAACTTATCGGAAATAAGATACGTCAGATAAGTGGATTCCCACCTGTGCTTGCAACAGAGCTTCGACATTGCATACTTGCACATCACGGAGAACTTGAATATGGTTCACCCAAAAAACCGGCTATAGCGGAGGCGATGGCACTTAATTTTGCGGACAATACAGACGCAAAACTTGAAACCATGACTGAGATATATGACAAGGCAAATCCGACAACGGAGTGGCTTGGCTTCAACAGATTTGTCGATTCAAATATCAGACAGAGTACAGGTAGTGTGGCAAAGAGAAAATGATTAAAAAAGAAAAAGCTGAGAAGCTGATTATTTTGTTTATAATTGGTTTGTCGGCTTTTGTTGATATTTTGCGGATATTTTAAAGAGGTTTTATAGAGGAAAAAATATTATGAATAAGGAAAAAAAAATTGTGTGTAATAAGAATGACGAGTTCGAGCTTGAGATTACCGACCTTGGCAGTACAGGGGAGGGAATAGGTAAGATTGACGGATACACACTTTTTGTAAAAGATGCTCTTATAGGAGACAAAGTAAGAGTTAAAGTTATGAAAACGAAGAAAAATTACGGATATGCGAGAATGCTTGAAATAATAGAGCCGTCTGAATACAGAGTTGAGTCTGAATGTCCGGTGGCAAGGCAGTGCGGAGGATGCCAGTTGCAGCATTGTTCATACGAAAGGCAGCTTTCATGGAAAGAAGAGAAAGTAGCTAACTGTCTTAGAAGAATAGGCGGTGTTCCTGTTTACACAGAGAAGAAATATAGGAAATATAAAAATGCGGAAGAACAGCAAAATGCAGAAAACACTGCTGAAAGCAAGACTCCGATAATAATGGAGCCTATTCTTAGGATGGACAAACCTGTTCATTACAGAAATAAAGCACAATTTCCGGTTGGGTATGATAAAGACGGTAATCCTGTTGCAGGGTTTTATGCGGGAAGAACACACAGCATTATACCTCAGACGGACTGCCTTATACAGCATGAATGTAACAAACAGATTGTAGAAACTGTTCTTGAATTTATGAAGAAATATAATGTTACGGCATATGACGAAAAGAAGAACAGAGGGATAGTACGACATATACTTACAAGGGTAGGAAAAGCAACCGGTGAAGTTATGGTATGTCTTGTTATAAATGCCAAAAAGCTGCCGCATTCAGAAGAATTTGTTGAAATGATAAAAAATTGTGGAATTAACCTTGAGATAAAGAGCATCACTGTTAATATAAATCGTGAAAATACGAATGTTATTTTGGGAGAAAAAGTAGAGACACTTTACGGACAGTCATATATAGAGGACTATATAGGTGATATAAAATATCGTATATCGCCGCTTTCGTTTTATCAGGTGAATCCTGAGCAGACAAAAAAACTTTACCAGACGGCTCTTGAATTTGCAGATATAAAAGAGGGCGAAGTGGTATGGGATTTGTATTGCGGAATAGGAACAATATCACTTTTCATGGCGAGAGAGGCAGCGAAAGTATGCGGAGTTGAGATAGTACCGCAGGCAATAGAGGACGCAAAGCAGAATGCCAAGTTAAACAATATAACAAATGCAGAGTTTTTTGTGGGGGCAGCAGAGGATGTTGTTCCTACGCAGTATGAAAAGAGTGGCGGCAGACTGAGAGCAGATGTAGTAACACTTGATCCGCCAAGAAAAGGCTGTGATGAGAAACTGCTTGATACAGTTGTTAAGATGGCACCATCGAGGATAGTTTATGTAAGCTGTGACCCGGGAACGCTTGCAAGGGATGTAAAGGTACTTACGGATAAAGGATATGAGGTGAAAAGAGTCAGAGCCTGCGATATGTTTGGCGGAAGTTTTCATGTGGAGAGTGTGGTCTTATTGTCCAAACAGGATCCGGTATCTTTAAATTAAAGGTTATGATAAACTAATCATCCATTTACGCCTCTTAAAAATAATTAACGATACAACAAGCCTGAATATTTCTTCCGTGGTAAGCAGCGTATACACCCCCACAATATCCCATTTAAATATATATGCTGCAAGCAGACACAATGGGATTCCGATGCACCATGTACCAACAATATCAATCGCCATGATGATTTTAGTATTGCCTCCAGGCATTCAATTGCAATTTTTGCTCTGAGAGATGCCTCCTGATGAATCGTTGTAAGTGCAGGATTACTTTCTCTGCTTGCCATGTTGTAATCAAAGCCGATTATCTGAATATTATTTGGAATTTGTATGCTCTTTCTCTGTAAAAAACGCATAAATTCCAATGCATAAAAATCTGACACTGCAAAAACAGCGGTAACGCTGTTCTTTAACAGCTCCTGAAAATTTTCCTCATAAAAGAGCATTCTTCCCTTTTTTTCTTAGGTATCTGCCATCTCAAGAAAACACCGGGATCTCACTTATATCTGATGTTGTTTTTATCATCAGAAAATATCCTCTTTTTCTGATATTCTAATTATATGTTACAACAGAAATTTGGGTTTTACAAAGGTTAAACGTGTAACCAATAACAAAATTTATGTCAGATTTTTGTGACATTTTACTTTAAAACAATGAAATCATCATATGTAAAATATTGTCCGCCCACTATTGGCAGTTTAGAAATGATTGGCTTGTATTTTATTCAGAGGATGGAGTTGACAGTTCCAAGGATGCTGAAAAGCCGAGTTTTACTTCAAATGTTGTTCCACCATACGCATTTTGATGAACGTCAATCTTTCCGTCATGTGCCCGCACAATCTCGCGTACCATTGCGAGACCAAGACCTACGCCACCAATTTCACGGCTTCTTGATTTGTCAACCCGGAAGAATGGTTCAAAAATTTTCTCACGGAATGCTTCATCAATCCCGCTTCCCGTATCTGCAATTGTAATAACAATATCGTTTCCTGTTTGTTTTGCCGACACTATAACTTTTCCGTTTACATGATTATATTTAATCGCATTTTCAACAAGATTATAAAGCATACGGTAAATTAAAATATCGCTGCCTGTAAGCATCAGCTCATTACTTATGATATATTCTTTATCATAAGTTGTATCCTGTGGCTCCTGTATTAGTGCAATACCTTTTTCAAGTGCTAACGGTTCCAAATCTGTCAGTACTTCCTCAATTAGTCCGAAAAGTTCAATCTTGTCATTGCGCATTATTGTCTGTAACTCGCTCATATCCAGAAGTGTTTTGACCAATTTGCTGAGACGCTCGTTTTGCTCCGTTATCATTTGTATTGTCTCTTGAGCTGCGTCTGAGCCTGCATCATTTTCTGTCGAATGATAGAGGTCAAGTTGAGCCTGGATTAATGCCAAAGGAGTCCGCAGTTCATGTGCTGCATTGCCGGTAAACTGGCGTTGTATCTCGAAAGATTCCGAAAGCCGCAAAAGCATCTTATTATAAGAAGTACGAAGTCTGTCCAGTTCTGCAATTTTAGTTTCTTCAATTGTATAGTCTGTCAGATTTTGTATCTGAACCTTCTCTACGGTTTCTGAAAATTCTCGGAGTGGCTTCAATGCCCGTCCGCTGATAAAATAAGTAACTGCTCCACCAAACAGTGCCACAACGACAGTAATCAGAAGGCTTTTGGTTCTGTAGTCTGATTTTGAATTATAAACTTTTGTGGAAAACTGCGCTACAAAGTCATCCCATTCATTATCCGGAATATCGATGTATACCGCTTCCGGTTTTGTGCCATGATCAGTTACAGACTCCTGAAGCGTATCAAAGTAATAGACTCCGTTCTTATACAAGAAAAATGTAAGGCATCCGCACAATATGGTAATCAGTACGGTAGTAAGTATCGTCAGTCTCCATTGGAGAGATATTTTTCTCATGTGTTTTCTCCTTATCCTATTTTATAGCCTTCACCGATTTTATTGACAATCGGATCATAATCAAGTCCTGTTTTCAGTTTCTTTCTAAGAGAGGACATATGCACTCTGATTGAACCGCTAAAACTATCTACAGAAGAATCCCAAACATGCTCAATCAGCTCTTCCTGACTGACTGGTCTTCCCTGATTCAGAAGAAGATACTCCAGTATTCCGTTTTCTTTTCTGGTCAAAGTTATAGGTTTGCTGTTTGCATATGCAACTCTTTCTCTGGTATCAAATCGAAGGCTGCCACATTCCAGACAGATATTTTTCTGTACAAACGTTCTTCTTGTCAAACTTCTTACGCGGGCTTCCAGTTCCTGCAGATGAAATGGTTTTTCCATATAATCATTTGCACCGGAATCTAATCCCTCAACTTTATCTGCAATCTGGCTTCTTGCGGACAAAATCAATACCTTTGTTTCTTCATTTTCTTTGCGAAGTTCCCGGAGAATCTCCATTCCATCCATTCCCGGAAGGTTAAGATCAAGTACGATTAAATCATACATTTCAGCATAAATCATATCTAATGCTTTTTCACCGTCGTTACATGTATCTACTTCATAGCCTGCCCGGTGCAGACTTTTTGCAATCATCTCACATAATTTCTTTTCATCTTCAACAACTAATAATTTCAATTTATTTTCCTCCGTATTCTTAACAGGAATTTTACATTCTCTATTGTATAATGTATACATCGAAAGGTCAATGAACTGAATTTAAACGGTAACATTGAAATAGTATTGAAAGGAGTATTTTATGAAATGTGAAAGAGCATCACAGTTTTTATTACTTGCGACAGGTCTGATATTTTTCATCGTTGGAATTTTTCGTGGAGAAGCGGCAGTTGTATTAAGTAAGGCAATAAAGTTATGTATGGAGTGTGTTGGAATTGGATAAGAAAAAGAAATTTAAAAAAAATTATATAGTCCGTTTTAGAGGACTGATTCAGGCAGCTGCAACGCTGCTGACCAATATTCATATCCCAAATCTTTTTAAAGGGAAGATTTATCAGGGAAATGTAAAGACAATGTGTGTACCCGGACTGAATTGTTACTCATGTCCTGCTGCCACAGGTGCATGTCCGATTGGTGCTTTCCAGGCTGTAGTAGGTTCATCAAAATTCAAATTCACCTATTACATTACCGGATTTTTTATTCTTATAGGAGTTATGTTAGGAAGATTTATCTGTGGTTTTCTCTGTCCGTTTGGATGGTTTCAGGATCTGCTGCATAAACTTCCGGGAAAGAAGTTATCAACAGCAAAGCTGAAACCTTTGCGGTATCTGAAATACATAATTTTGGCTATATTTGTTATACTGCTTCCGGCATTTGTAACCAATTCACTTGGTATGGGAGATCCGTTCTTCTGCAAGTATATTTGCCCACAGGGAGTACTTGAAGGCGCAATTCCGTTGTCACTTGCCAATTCGGGAATACGTGCTGCACTTGGACATTTATTTACTTTTAAGTTTACAGTCCTTGTGCTTGTTATCATCTTAAGTATTTTGTTTTATCGTCCATTCTGTAAATGGATTTGTCCACTTGGTGCCATATATTCACTGTTTAACAGAGTTTCATTTCTTAAGATCCATGTAGATCACAAGAAATGTGTTGGCTGTCAGAAATGTAGTCATGTCTGTAAAATGGATGTCAATGTAACAGATACACCAAATCACCCGGAATGTATCCGGTGTGGGGAATGTATGAAAGCATGCAAAACCGGTGCAATCTGCTACCAGTATGGATTTTCAAATAAAAAACAGGATGACGATAAATAAGATAAAACTAATAAAATTTAAAGGGAGATTTAAAATCATGAAAAACAAATCAATTAGAATGAATTTAATCAGGTTAAAAAAGGTAATTGCAGCAGTTCTTGTCATTTCAATATTTTTCGTATCTACTATTAGGTTAGGCAGCAAATCATCTGGTCTTCGTTACTGAAAACAAGAAACAGAAAGCCGCTTCGACAGCGGACGTCAGCAGTTCAGATGAACTCAACAAAAAACGGGATAATCTTTACCAGCAGGAGAATCAGTTTTTTGCCGATCACAAAGATGTATGGACAAAGTATTTTATGCAATACTGCAGGGATGCCTGCATGAAAACTATGCAGACTTCCTTGCAAGTACGGTAGAAGCAAACAAAGATTCATTTTCCGAAGAAGAATACAAAACTTTGAGCAAAGATATTGAGAAAATTCGTGGTATTGAAGATGATTGTTGAGGAAAACGCTGCTGCCAATCTTCAACAGTGCATCTTCTGAATCAGGGGAATCAACAGGTGTGTTCCACGATTTTAAAGGGAAAGATTTGGATGGAAACGATGTAGACAGCAGTTTTTTCTCTAAAAATAAAGTTACAGTTGTAAACTTTTGGTTTAGCGGCTGTAAACCTTGTGTTGGAGAGTTATCTAAGCTGAATGAATTAAATGAGACATTGAAAAAAATGGGTGGCGAAGTTGTTGGCATAAATACTGATACTCTGGATAACAATGAGGATGGTATCAAAGAAGCAAAAGAAATTTTAAAAGCTCAAGGTGCTTCTTATAAGAATCTGACTTTCGACTCTGATTCAACTGTTGGAAAATATGCAGGCAACATCATGGCATTTCCTACAACAGTTCTTGTAGATAAAGATGGAAATATCGTTGGAAAGCCGTTTATGGGTGGAATTGATGATCAGTCAAATTATGACAAGCTTATGAAACAAATTAAGTCTGCAATTGGACAGAAATAATTTGTTTTATATGGAAAAAAGCTGTAAGATAGTAAAAGAAAAGAGGTAAAAGAAAAGAGATAAAAGAAAAGAGGTAAAACATGAATATTGAGGAAATGTTGGATATCAATGACTGTCCATTATGTGACGGAGGAGCATTGTTAGAGGAAGAATGCGGATGTGGTTATTATGTTATGTGCATGGAATGTGGATGTCATTCAGTAACAATTGATTTTCATTCAGAAGATGAAAGATTGGAAGCAGCAAAAAAAACGGTTATGCTTTGGAATACTGGAAAAGTAATTTCAAGCAGTCCGGGGGAATAAAAGCTGAGTTGTTACGGAATAAAGCGATGCTATTACAAAATGTAATGACAAACATAACAATTTGTGATAATATATCTCATTGAGTGGTCAGATAAGACATTGACCGCTAAAAAAACGAATGAGGAGAATTATCTATGAGTGCAAATGTATGTATTATCATAGCAATTGTTGTTTATCTGGGAGCAATGTTGTATGTAGGATTTGCTTTCAGCAAAAATAACAGTAATGCCGAGGATTTTTATCTCGGAGGAAGAAAAATGGGACCTTTTGTGACAGCGATGAGTGCAGAGGCGAGCGATATGTCGAGCTGGCTTCTTATGGGACTTCCGGGAGTTGCTTACCTTTCGGGAATATGCAGTGCCGCATGGACTGCCATAGGTCTTGGAATAGGAACTTGGCTTAACTGGTTCTTTGTATCAAGAAGACTTCGCAGATATTCAAGTAATATCGGAGCTATTACGGTTCCTGATTTCTTTTCAAAGAGGTATCATGACAAGAAGAATATTATCAATGCCATTGCGGCAATTGTTATTATAATATTCTTTGTACCGTATACAGCTTC
>SCPN01001605.1_pt1 | contig 21358 bp, 27 predicted proteins | sample 6106831 | NCBI WGS metagenome assembly SCPN01 (sample SAMN10720447, study PRJNA508395) | human gut metagenome | isolation source: Participant 1, 0 month
AATAAGAAATGGAAGATATTAGAAAGGTTTTCACGATTCAATGGGTTGGTCCATTTGATACTTTTACGTCTTTGTCCGAGTATTTGAATGACCCAAATACTTGTGACTGTCATTTGTTCAGCTTTTATTATTGTTCGGGTAGCAAAAAAGGTAAAGGGCATCCCATTAGCAAGGATGACTATCGGTATTTTGGCCTCCATCGCTCTGGAACACCAATACATACGAGAGTGGCTTCTTGGCACGAACATTTAAGAAACTTTCGAGAACCTTTTTCTTTATGGATTGGTAGTTTTAGCGATTCGACTCAACAGACTCCACAAAACGTTGAGGACGTTGAAACAGTTTTCATTTCGACATACAAGGATGTCCTTACAGAAAACACACAAAAGAAAAAGGCAACACCTAAAGAAAGCATCTGTATCATAAACCTTTGGTATAGGTCTAATGAGAAAAGATGGTTGAATAAGAAACGAGACATCAAGATCTTCGATGATGTGCTTATTTATGAGGCAGAAAGCATGACCTATTCCAAAGGTAATTTGTCAATAGTTTAAAATATGGAAACATTCAAAGACGTTATATCAGGCGACCAACTGGTCTTGGTCGATTTCTTCGCCACATGGTGCCAGCCATGCAAGATGATGCACCCCATCCTGAAGCAGGTGAAGGAAGTGTTGGGTGACAGAATACGCATCATCAAGGTGGATGTGGATAGTATGGGTGGCTGCAAGCCAGTATGGCATACAGTCTGTGCCCACATTGATGCTGTTCAGACACGGCGAAGTGTTGTGGAGGACGAGCGGTGTGATGCAGAAATCAGAGTTGCTGGCAACGATTGACCCGTTTTTAAGATAAAAGAGCAGAAATGTCAAAATCTAAATTAAAGTCTGTCCTCATGTCCATGGACAAGAGTGAGATAATAAAAATGGTATTGGAACTTTATTCTGCACGGAAAGAGGCAAAGGAATATCTTGACTTCTATGCAGAGCCGAATGAGGGTCAGAAGCTGGAAGAGTACAAGCACATCATACGAGAAGAGTTCCATCCGAGCAGAAACAGAGAGCCAAAGACACGCTTCAGTGTGCCGCAAGGCATTGTCCGACTTCAAGAAACTGAAGCCTTCGGAAGATTCTATAGCAGAATTGATGGTGTTCTATATGGAGAACGCCTGTCAGTTCATTTCATTACTATGGAGACATGTGGGAGCAATTTCATGATTCTGTTGAGAGTAATTTCGACAAGACATTGCGCCACATCGTGCTATATGACCTTTGGGACAAGTATGATTCCCGAATCAAGCAATGCCCTCTGTTGGCAAGCCCTTGTGGATGGGGATTTCCTGACGCACTGAATGATATGTATGAGGAAATGAAGGCGCATAATGAGGAACTCCGAAAGAAATACAGGAATTTCAAGATGCCCATCAACGCTGATTAATAAACGAATATACTCAAATGGGGAAACCGAAGAAAAAACATAAGAAGGCGAAACAACTACCCTTAAGCAAAGAAGAGCAGATTTATCAAGCGGCAAGAGACCTTGCAGCTGAAATTGGCATATCCTATTCTGAGGCATTAGGGTTTACCTTGGGCATAAAGGACGTAACGTATGGTTGGGAAGACGACTATACGGAAGAAGAGTTTCAGGCACTGATTGACCATGCTGTGGGAGACACTGATTATGAGCACACCCTCTATTGAATCATCTACACGAGAGGAACGTTTGATTACGTTCTGAACGAATGGAAATGCCTACACAACTGTGAGATATGCGGCAAATGCCATGTTCTGAAAGGCAGAAGTGAGGAAATGCTCTATGCCGACTATATTGACGGCAAGCGGTCATATATGGATATAACACTGGAAATAAGAAGTAACAGATAATGATGTCACAGAAATACATATATCCATCGTTGTTCCAGGAGGAGGATCCGCATGAGAGCATTCCTTCTGAGAAAACAGAGTACGACCTGACCAATCTTTGGGAGGCTGGCAAAGTCTGACTTTCGCAGCCGTTTCCATCTGTCCAAGAAAGACAGGAGTATGTAATGGAAAAGGGATTGCTGACGATACGAAAACACGCAGAGGACTTTGTGGCAAAAGACTTGTTCGGCTGTCATACCGAACGACGGCAAACAGACCTAAGCTATCGGGCATCCTGTTTTCTGGCTCAACATGCCACTGGCTGTTGTTGCAGGATGCTTCAAGTGGCATCACATCCCCAGGCAGGGCACTGACCAAGGAAGAACAGGAATATGCTGTTGCCGCATTGATGGCATGGATTGAAAAGCAGATGAATAAAGGATGAAGATAGAAGAAGCCATAGTATATGCGTGATGGTAAAGCGAAATGGCGGTATGACAACTGACCAGATTGCCGATGCCATCAATCGTCATGGGCTGCACCTGAGAAAGGACGGTCAGCCTGTGACAAGCAGGTGTATGCAACAATCTGCCGCTCTGAAATGTTCACAAAGAAGCTGGCAGAATCATGTTAATGATATGACGTAACGATATGACAATAGATACAACCAACATGTGCTCACACCTTCAGAAGAAGTTGTTTGATCCAGAAGGTGTGTATTATCCTATATGGCAAGCCATGCAGGATGATGAGACCTTGACGGCTGTGGTGCGAAGCAGGCAGCTGCACATATACAGGAATGGGAAGAAGATCCCCGTTCTGGCACAACCGAAAGTAATACGAGAAGATAAGTTGAAATGAATTGATAAACACAATAAAAAGAAGTAAGAATGAAATCATTTGGACAAAAATCGTGGATGCTTCCACAGCCGGTACTGATTATCGGCACATACGACAAGAACGGCAAGCCCAATGCAATGAACGCTGCTTGGGGCGGTCAATGGGACGCAAAGGAGATTATGATTGCCATGGGCGCACATGCCACTACGGAGAACCTGAACAACTGCCCTGACTTCACCGTGGCATTTGCTACAAAGCAGACCATGGTGGCAGCAGATTTCGTAGGCATCGTATCTGCCAAGAACGATGCGGATAAGATGGCGAAGACAGGTTGGAACGTCGAGAAGGCAGAGAATATCAACGCTCCCGTCTTTACAGACTTCCCCATGACATTGGAATGTCGCATCAAAGAGAAAATCGATGAGTCACCAGAGGGTTATTATATCGTGGCAGAGATAGTAAACATTCTCGTAGATGAAAAGTATCTTGCCGAGAATGGCAAGCCAGATATGGAGAAGATGGAACTCATCGTGTTCGATCCCATACATCACGGCTACATTGAGCTTGGCAAGACAGTTGGTCACGCATTCTCAGACGGTAAGGCTTTGAAGGGATGATACTCAGATACATCTTCCATAGCGGCTTTGGTTTGAAACGTCTCAATGCATCCCGGTATTTGACTACTGGATGGATCCTGCTGGTGTCATGAGTGTACATGAATACATGTAAACCTGTGTACGTGTTTTCAAGTCACCCATGAAGACCACTTCACAAAAGAAATCTTCAAGTGGAAGAATCGCATTCCCAATGTCACATACATTCTGTCAAAGGACATACCTCAAACGAAGAAGAGCCTCAGAAAGAGGATGCAGATGTTTGATGGTAAAAGGAACAGTCTGGGAAGATGAGTATCTGAAAGTGACAGCAACAGGCAGTAACGATAGCGGTGTAAGCTGGATAGTAGAAACTGAAGGAAAACTATCTTCACGCAGGAGACCATGCAACTGGTACGCACGCTTCCTCGCCGACAACACACCTGAAGGAGAGGTCTTCAGCGAAGAGTTCGGTCAATCCTGTGGCGGAGGAAAAGCGATTCCTTTGTGAACTTAAAGACATCTGAAAGATAACTGATTCCTTTGACCTCGTGGATGTTTCCTGTGGACGAACGCATCGGTAACGGCTATACGCTGGAGGAAGGCAGTTTATTGAACGTTTCAAGGTTGGAATGTTTGTCCCGATGCACTTTGTCATGAGTGGATTTGAGAGTGTATGGCGCATGGAACCTTCTGCAAAGAGAAGGAAGTTCCCTTTGGTGTATCGAGCATGAAGGAGACAGCATAACAATTTCTAATCAAATCATCAAACAATGGACGCAAAAAGAAAAGTATTGGCAACAATGAAGGAGGCTGGTCAGCCTCTCAACGCAGGTAAAATCAGAACTCCAGCGGTCTCTGACCGCAAAGAGGTTGATTCTGCAATGAAACAGTTGAAGGCAGAGGGTGTAATCGTCTCCCTGTGGCGTTGCAAATGGGCACCTGCAGAGTAAGGTTTATACTGCTGTCTTGAAATATAGCAGCAGTATCTTTAGTTTTATCAAAATGTTAAGGTGAGGAATCTGAATATCCTTGCCTACGGATGAATATCCGCTGCATCTTTTGGGGTAAGGTGCAGACGTGTGGCTGTCAGCGTATCTTGATTAGAAACGCTTAGCGGTCACGGCGAAAGTCATTTCTCTCTCCGCCGAACAAAGCTCTGAGCACATTGCCCAAAGCCCGAACACGAAGCAGCAAACGATGATTGCAACAATATCGTCCATAAGCATTTTCTGTTTTATGGGTTATACACTATTATGAAGATTCACTATGTCCAAGCCCTGCTGCTTGGCTCTGACGGTGTAGAATGTGCCGCCCTTTGGATTGCTAATAGAAGTAGCAATGAGCCGTGAATTGACCATGTAGTCGTTGCGCCCTCAGAAGGCAGCCATTATAGTATCGCTCGCTCAATACGACCACGTCATCCACGATGCGTAGGATGGCATCATATTTGGTTTGCTCTTCCTTGCCCCACCTATCAGACTGACCACGGAACGGCACAACGGCTATCACCTGCAAGTCCTTCAACTCGCATTGTAACGAAGGGCGGCTCTGCCGCCAGCAGGTCAAATCCCATTGCCATGCCACAATAGAAATACTGGTAGCCGTCGGCATACGCCTTGGCTATCTCCGATTTGAGACATTGTTTCAACTCCTCCGCTTGGCGAAGGGTACGCTGCGGTGTCCGCTGAAGCATACGGACACTGCCTTGTCGTACTTTGTCATACTTTACCTTACTTTATAATGTGCGTGCGAGGAACATACCGCCAATAACACATGCCTGAGACTTTCGAGTTGGTTGGCATACTTGGCATAGCTGAGACCCTTGGTTATCACATCGTCAAAGACCAACACCATTTTGTTGTCGAAGAACGGTTCATCAAACTCAACGACATTCGCCTTGCAGACTTCATCCTCGTTCTTGCGGTTATCGTGGATGGTCTTACGCCTGCATACCCTCACGTGCTCGTAGCCGTTTTCCGCTCCTGTCAGTTCACAAACCCTGTGGCAGAAAGCCTTGTAGCGGAGTTCGTTGCTCTCGCTTGTGGATGCCGGAACGGGGCGAAGACGATGTTCACGCAACCCTTGCCGTAGAGTGTCAGCATATTCTTCGGTGCGCTGCGCCACTCCTCGTAGGCTCTTCCGTCCTTGAAGTCAAACACTAATTGTCTGTCGGCAATCTCCTTCTCACCCACATTGCGGATGCGTGCGGGATAGTATTTGCAGAACCAAGTCTGAGGCTTGTCTAACTGCTTTTGGATTTGATAGTCATTCTTGTGTGCCATTGCTCTTATGTTTTTCTTCCCTTTATTTCGAGGCTTTTCCTGCCTGCCCAAGGGATATTTTTGCTTTCCAAGAGTGATGGCGATCAAAAGCCAACCGGGAGCGAAAATACGCTCTGCACGCAGAGGAAGATTTTTCGGTCAAATGCAATGGACGATTTGAACAATCGCCAGCATTACCTTTGCAAAACAATATCCGCAGCGGCAAGGCAGGCGAAAAGAAATCTGTTACAAAAGGGGAACCGTATGGGATGGCGGGGCTATGCCGTATGGGAAATGAACGAAAGATGATATAAGGGAAAAGAGGAAATGGTCTGAAAGTGTAGGGACAAAAACTTATATCGGGCAAGATGCACATTTATAAATGCCGGCACCCATGACTTATATCTGGTTTGATAGTATTAATAAGGGTAGTATCAACTACGAATAGTAGTGTAGTATAATAGTATAAAGCATTTACTAAGGGATTATCGACTACGAATAGTAAAGTAGTACAATAGTATTTACTACGATTAGTTGAGTTCATAGAAGAGATAGCGGTATCATCGTTCGGCGATGATACCGCGCGGCACTCATGTGTCATGCCGCTTTAGGTATTCAGTCATTGCCTCATTGACAATATTACGCAAGGACATCCCTTCTTTGATGGCGAGGTACTTCATCTCTCGTGTGGATGCTCTTGTTGATAAGGAAATTGCAATGCACCAGCACTTCTGTAGTCCTCAGAAACAGACACTGGTGGGCTTGTGTGTTTTCTGTGACTATCTGCTCTTTACTCGGCTTCTGGTGGAAGAAAGGAGTCCGTTGAGACCGCCTTCATTCCCTCTTCAACATACTGCTCTTGCTCATGGCCATACTCATTTTAGTTTCAACACTTCCTTTGCCAAAGACATGTAATCACTGGCACCATTGGACTTGGGATTATACTCAAAGATAGTCTTGCTGTTGATGGGGCTTCTGCCAAAGCCACATTGTCACGGATGACGGTCTTGAAGACTTTCTCGTGAAAACTGTCATTGACGATTTCACGCTTCGGTTCAACGTCTTGCGGCGGTCGAACTGCGTGATGACAATGCCGCCCACTTTGAGGTTGGGATTGCCGCCCTGAACGATGCGGATAATATCCATCAACTTTGCCATCCTCTCATGGCAAGGTATTGTGCTTGAACAGGGATGATGTAGTCTGCTGCGGTGAGGGCATTCAAGGTCAGCAAGCCCAATGATGGTGGGCAGTCGATGATGATGTAGTCGAAATGCTCTTTGGCGATGGCTTTGGTGATAAGTCCCTTCAAGATAAGTTCCCGTCCCGGCTCACTGATAAGCTCTGACTCAGCCGCTGAAAGGTCAAGACAAGAAGGAACAACCGTGATGCCATTGTGCAACTTGACCAACGGCAAGGTGTACTGTCCACACATTGCGCCATAGACTGTCTGTTCTTCCTCGATGGACAATCCCAAGGCTTCTGTGAGGTTAGCTTGTCCATCCATGTCAATAGCCAAGACGTGCTTCATACTCAGTTGCAGAGCTGCCGCAAGGTTTACTGCGGTCGTACTTTCCCTACGCCTCCTTTGTGATTTAGAATTGCAATTATCTGTGTCATAACGCGATACTACTATTAGTGAATACTACTTTACTATTCTGTTACTGATAGTACATACTAACCATAGTAAAATAGGATTTACTACGATTAGTACGTACTCTTAGTCAATACAACCCTCAGAATGGAAGGTCTTCGCTCTGTCCCTGCGGTGCATCGGCTGGCGGTACGGGAGCCCTGCCTTGGTTGCCTTTACTTTGTTGCTGGGGTGTCGGCGGCATCTGCATTTTGACCGTTGTCAAAAGCCTTCCCTGCATTGACAAAGGCGATGGAGTCAGCTATGATGCTATGCTGTCTGTGGTTCTCCGTTGCGGTCTGTCCAAATGGAAGAAGTCAGTGTGCCTTCACAAGCACCATACGACCCCTTTGGTGAGGTATTCAGCCAAGCGGATATGGTTCTCCTTGCTGCTCTTCACCCTTACCCAAGTGGTGATTTGTTTGCCCTTACTGTAGTCGTCCACTGCGATGTCAACAGCCATGAATGTTCCGTGTACCCGTGATGACGCGGCAATCCTTTGTCCGATGCGTCCGATAGTGTGAGTGTAAATCATAATGTAAAATGTTATAGTGGCAAGTTGGTTTAGGTTTGCCGTTACCTTGTTATTAATATCCTTTCTTCGTCTGCCTTGTATTGGCGACAAAAGACTTGTTGCCTGTGACTGATAGAGCCGCAATTAACAAACTCCGTCGGAATATACCCTGTACTTCTGTCCGCTTACCCCATGCTTCTGTTTGATGCGCCTCGCATCCACTTCTTGGCTGCGGTCAATGAGCAAAAGGTCTCGCTCTCCTTGGTAGTCTCTGTCATATACGATGCAATCATACATGCCTCCTTCATCCATGCACCTATACTCGACGTGACATAGTCCAACTGACCGCCAAATATGTCGCTTGGCTCTATGTCGTATTGTCCATCCTCACTTCCTTGTCCTTCCGAGAAGCGACAAGTTGCCGTCAGAATCCAAACGTGCATCCTATATCACGAGGCTCGTCAAAGAGATAACCTGCCACGATGGGCTGCTCTCCCTCGAAATGCACCTCAAAGCCTCCGTCCACCTCCGTGCCGTAATTTGAAGAGCTGCTTTCAGCTCGTCCTGCTCCCGGTGCTGCAAATGCCAGGAGTTGTCCGTGGATGGTGAGGTCTTAAGTTCCGCCTCTCGTTGTGAGTCGCCTCGCCGGTCTTGCGGTCGATGTCGTACTCTGTGGTAAACCACTGGGATATGGTCTGCCGATGTGACAAGCCATGTGATGTTGTTCACTGAGAAGCCCTGTCTGGTGAGGAACCTCGATGTCAGAGCCGATAAGATGGTCGGCTACGTCAAGATACCTCGATGCGTGCGTCAGCATCATGCAGGATGATAATCTTCATTGCCTTCAATTTTAGTGATACAAATAAGTTTGTCGCCCATGTCGCTGGACTTGGTTTAACTACGTTGAAGAAACTTACGCTCAGCATAGTGGATAAATTCCTCTGCGTCTTCGCTTAACCGTTTCTTCCCTCCTTCGAGACCTTTCAGCCTGTGGAGGGATATTTTCGCTCCCAAAAGCCGCAAGAAAAGACATAAAGACAAATTATGTGTGAATAATTTTCCGAGGAAAAGGAAGATTGTCTTCACAGTCACAAGACCTCAAGCAGAATTTGACGATTGTCTCAGACGCGGCTAACTTTGCAGGAAATATGCCTACCACTGCGCTGATTGGAAGAAGATTATTGATATTGGCTGCAAGAGGAATGATGTGTTATATATAAAGAGGTAAGAAGAAAGATTGAAACAGTAAGGGTGGCTGTGAAGCGTTTGCAGGTCTGCTGTACCGGCATAAAGCGAGTGTGTTGGCTGACCGGGATGCAAGTCATCAAAGCTTCTGCCTTGATAGCTTGTAGCACGGACAGACTATTCTCTCGCGTCGGTACTTCGGCATACTCGTCAGCTTTGGCTAATAGCAAATGTTGCCATCAGCCAAGGATGTCTGTATGACGACAGATTGTAACGCTTCGCTAAGGGTAGCAGTATAATTAAGAGGTAGATAGTAACGTATATCAGGTAAGAAGAGACAGTTGCGTAACGGACAAATCGGCACCTTGTCAGCATGACAAATGTGCCTTGTCCTTGCCGTAGGATTACTGAGGTAGATTGACGTAGCAGACATACGTCGCCACATTCAATATGCCTGAGTGGACAAGAACTGGCTCTTGTATAGCAGAAGAAATATTGTAAAACAGTTGATTAGTGGTAAAAGTGGTATGGGTGGGCAGAATGGCATTACACGGTCATTGCCGAAGCCCGATAATGGGACAGCCAGACAGCAATAAAGGCAGCTATCAGAAGTGGCAGTTTCTGATAGTGCCATTGTGGTAGGCAATCATCACATGCATTCGTGCGGTGTCCGTACAGTAATGCCGTTCTGAAGGTGTGGCGAAGCGGTACAACGCATATGGACGGACACACCGATTATAGCAGAAGATATTTTGCAGTCAAAGAGAAGAAGAACAGTAAAGCAGGCGTGGGTGGTAGTGAAGCTGGCGCCAAGATTGACGGTCTGAACATCAAGTGGATAGCCAGTAAAGGACACAATTATCAGAAGCCCGGCTTCGGCATCTTGTGGCATAGATGGCAGTCCTCCCGCGTTCAGACCTTGGCGTCAGTCCTTCTTGGCTAATAGCGACCTTGTTGCCATCAGCCGAATGTCTATATGCCAACCATCTTGGTGACGCTTCGCAAAATGGAGAGGGACGAAGTGGTTAGGTAAAATGAAGACGGCATCGCCGATATAATCGATGACTGAACGAAGGCTTTATCTGAGGAGATAAACGCTATAACAGCATATTGATATCCCTGAGTTAAAACAAAAGCGACCCGAAGGTCGCCTTGTTATGGAGAGGAAAGGCTATTTCTTTGCCTTCTTGGTTGCTGGTTTGGCCGGCTCTTCCGCAGGAGTCTCCTCCTTGTCGGGACACCGTAGAACTTGGTTGCAACCATGATGATTCTGGAGTGCTTCACGCCATCCTTGTTCGTCCATTCCTCTGGCTTGAAGAAACCCTCGACGGTGAGCAACGTGCCTTTGTGAGCTTGTCGAATGATTCGGTGTGCTCGTTCTGCGCCATGCTTCCATATTCATGAAAGCCGATACGCGGTTGGTTTCTCGCCGTTCTCCTGACGGCCTACTGCCAATGAGAAGCGTGCTACGCTGGCGTTTGCGAACTGACGGATTTCTGCATCCTTACCTACGAAACCTGAAACTGTGAAGTTGTTCTCGATCTTTTCATTTTGAATTGAATTTAAAAGTGAAACTTAATTTTACATGCATTCAAAAGCAGGGATGTGGCACCATGTGGAAGCACCATGAAAATCGTTCGCAATAACTCTTTTCTTGTTGGCGATGAACGACAGAGAGGAAGAAAAGGAAGATTACGCACTATTTTATTGGTCACAGCGATAGCGGCCACACAAGAAGGAGGAAGTCCTTCGCAGCATCACGCTACCTTTGCATGGTAAAAATAAGTGGCTTTCAAATAACTCAATTCAGAAAAGACGGGGCCAAACAATGGAACAAAGGTTGTAAGCAAGGAGGCAATCCGTATGCAACTGACAGAGGCACTGCCGCTATGGTATGCCCGAGTAACGAAGCGGGAAATCCGACCTTACAGCTGTATCAGCAGAAGATGGAGGAGCATGAACAATGATGCACAATGAACGACAAGCCACAAAGGTGCAGCTTTACCAACAGAGGCATCAAGCCAAAGGAGGATAGACATCAGAGGATTGGCGATAACACTCTCATCATGCCAAAGCCAAGTTCTGTGTCCGACAAGGAAGAGTTGCAAAAGACAGACGAGTAAAACCAAAAGGCGAAATAACCATTCCTATAACAAGGTAAAGAGACGCTTAAAACGGCGAAGGGACTTTTGACGTGTAGCTATACAGCTGTCGAAGCATAGCTTCTATAATAGGACTGGAGCAAGTGAGCAAACCGCACAACTTGCTCCTAAGATATTTCAGTTAACAACCATAACCTCATTGAGGATTGTCCTAAAAGAGTTTTGCAGTCAGGAAGAAAGAGTCTGCAAGCACATAGCCAACAGACTCTCTCCTGATTATTCACAGATGACAACATCATCCTTGTAATCCGTCACTTCCTTGCCGTTGATGAGCTGGACAATGACCTCACAACCCAAGTCCTCGACAATCGTTCCTCTGTCTGACCTCTCTGGGATAAAGCAAGGTGCAGAAACACCCTACAACGCCGTCCAACTGCTCCATGTCTATCGTTGCCATCCGTTCCTCCTTGTTAGCCGAATGTGATTGGATTGATGCAGAAGTTCGTCCCCTGCCCTCATACTCGTATTCATTGATGAAGTCAATCATCTTCTGTTCGTTTCTTCCGTCCTGTGAGATACCTGTCTTTCACACCACAACTTGATGGCATCACCAAAGGTGGAGTAAGCACCCTCACAATCCTCAAAGAGTTCTCCGTATGCAGTGACATAGCACTCTTCGGGAAGAAGTCGTTCATCGTGCGTATAGAAGATGTCGCAACCTCGGCTCAATCTCTCGCCAACTGATTGAAAGTTCGTCGCCAAGCGCCTTGTTCACCTCCTCAAAGAACAAGTCGCAGGAAGACCAAGCACTTTCGGTGTCAAAGGACAAGAGGGCATAATCGTCTTCCACGTTCTCCCCATACTCTGCCCAATAGATGTGTCCTCTCACCGAGATGCCTTTCTTTCGTAGTCAATGCCATAGTGTTCTGCCAAGAGATACAGATACACATTCTTACTGTTCACCTCCAACCTTGAGTGTGTTCCAAAGGTCTGCCACGGCTTTGCGTGAGCCTGTCACCTTGTATTGAGTGTCGCAAATGTTAGCCATAAGATAATATTTTATTTTCTTCCTTATGTAGAATTAACTACCATCGGATTGATTAAAGAATTATGTTGCCCCAAAGGTGTTATGGCTCATCAATGCAAGGTTTTGCCGTCAAATACTACCTCTGCCACAATCAGAGTGGAGATTTCACGGACAAACCACAGGCACGACCTTGCAGGATGAACGCCATGACAGGTACCTTGCAACACAATTCCTATCAAAGCCCGATGGGGTGGTACATGGCAGACAGCATGGTACAGCAGTATGACTGAACGTTACAAGTGGAGAAAAGGCTATAAGAGGTTTTGCAGTCAAAGGAGAAAAGAGTCCACAAAGTGCATCTACAGGACAAACACTTTAGTTTACCTTGGTTAGCTTTTATATATATGCTAACCTAAAGTAAACTGTATATATGTCTGTTTGAAGCTCGAAACCGTACGGGTCAGCTTACGTCAGAAACAGAAGCACAGAACCATATAAGAGGTTCAAGAAGTCTTTCTTCCTTGACTGCAAAATATTATCTTTGCACGAATCATAATGGTCCTGTAGGATTTAATATAATTTAACGCTCTTTGTTGAATGCAAGGAAGGAACAGCTTCAATATACTGAATATCAGTAGTATATCATTGTATTGACCCTTAATCTGTAGAAAAGGATGTTATCATACAAAGTAATGTCCATTTGTACTTTTTCTATATGGTTTTATACTTACATTTGCATATCATTTGTACCTTGCTAACAGTAACTAATTGATTATCAATATACTTTATATTTAAATTAGTCAAATGATTCCGATAAGGATACAGATAATAAATAGCAAAAAGCGTGCAGCTCAATGCACGCTTTTGCGTTTATGGAGTTCATGGTTGCTATGTGTTTCTATGGGCTTTTATCTATTATTTGCGACATGTTTGCGACAAGACAAAAAAGTAGATAATGTGGTACTTAATCACACTTATACATACTAATACATACTTAAAAGTAGATAACATGCCAACAATCGGATTTGAAATCAAACGGAAGTGTAAGGTCTGCGGCAAAGTGTTTGTCGCAAAAACACTTGACAGTCACTATTGTTCCCTCTAAATGTGGTAAAGTGGCTTGGAAACGCAAAAAGGATGCAAAGGATAGAAACGCGAAGTTAGAAGCCATTGCTAAACAAGTATCAGACATCAGAGAGTACATTTCTGTAAAGGAAGCCGTCGCTATGTTCGGGGTGGAACGTAGCACCTCTGTATCGCCTGATTAAATTGGGACGTATTCCAACTATCAATATGGGTACAAGGTCACACGTATCAAACGCTCTGAAATGGACTGGCTTTTCTAAACAGACCGGAAAGTATTGCGGAGAAAGAAAAGCCTGTCTTAAAATATACAGCTTAGAGCCGGAGGATTGCTATACCATTACTGAGATTTGTGAGAAGTACCATATTAATGACAGTTCAGTATGGGCACATGTTAGAAAATACTCTATTCCCTCAAGACAAATAGGAAACTATGTATAAAACCCAAGCAAGAAATTGATAATCTATATAAGTCAGAAGTAGAATGAAGAAAGCATTACCTAATACCAAAGTGACCGTCAAACTCAGAAGGTCGAATTATAAAGAAGAGTGGTATCTGATTATAGAATCATACCCAGTTTATAAGCGAGGTTCTAAACGGGCAAGCCGTGTGGTGGAATCCATTAACCGGACTATATCCACGCCTGTTTGGGACAAATCGTCCATTGCACGTATTTTGCCAGATGGAACATTCAACTATAAGCCTAAGCGTGATTTGAATGGGATTATCCAATGCCGTTCAACGATAGACCAAGAGGCTTGTATCTATGCTGACAATATCCGTAAGTTACGCCAACACGAATACGATAGTGCCATCCTTTACACTGATAAGGAAAACGAAATCGCTGCACAGAATGAGCGGAGCGAACAGGATTTTATCAAGTATTTCAATGGTATTATAAGCACACGTCATCCCAATAGTTCCGATTCGATTATAGTTAACTGGAGGCGTGTAGGCGAATTATTGAAAATGTATTCGCATGGGCAACCAATTCCATTCAAGCGATTTCAGTTAAACTGCTTGAAGATATAAAGATGTTCCTTCTTCGTGCTCCAATGGGAGGGAATAAGAAAGGTACTATCTCACAAAATACGGCATCAACCTATTTCTCCATACTCAAAGCCGGACTGAAACAGGCATTTATTGATGAATATCTTACAGTTGATATAAGTGCAAAAGTAAAGGGAATAACAAACATTGAGAAACCCGTGTTGCACTTACCATGAATGAGGTGCAAATGTTGGTTGATACCCCTTGCAAGGATGATGTTTTGAAACGTGCGTTCTTGTTCTCTATTCTCACAGGATTGCGCCATAGTGATATTCAATCTTTGAAATGGAAACAGATTCAACAAACAAATAAGGGAACATGGCAAGCGGTCGTTGTACAGCAAAAGACAAAAAGACCGGATTACAAGCCTGTCATCCAACAAGCACTTCAATTATGTGGCATACGTCCAAACGATGATGAAGCACTTGTTTTGAAGGACTGACTGATGCTCCTTTTGGATTTCGCGTCTGATAGAAGCATCCGGTATCAAGAAGCACATCACCTTCCATTGTGGCGATATAGCTACGCTTCGCTGTTGCTGGAAAATGGCGTTGACATATACACAATCAAGTCTTTGATGGGACATACAAACGTCAAAACTACGCAGATTTATACGCATCTTGTAAACGAACAAAAGGAGAAAGCCGCCAATACACTGTATATAGAAAATTTGATTTATAGGTTGTGGTGGTTATATCCACCATTGAGCATCAACGACTTATGTAATACCAATCATATACTTACCATTTGCCCTCATGAAGCATCGGCTTTTGAGGGTGTTTTGTCGCTTTGAGACTTTCGGTGAGGAATGTGTTAGTCCCAGTAATAGTTTATTTCCTTTATTATGTTTTCCAATAAATTCTCGTATTAATGAAACTTAAATCTGTCAGTGGTAAATGAGCGGTTGATTGGCTTTCAAGCACCTATTTAGCACTCATAAACATCCCTATACTTTGCGGCATCAACTTTAATACGAAGAAAATGGCTATAAAGTAAATTCGTTGGAGGAAATGCCAAATGCGTTGTCCTACCTGATTGAGTCCGTAGAATCACTACAATCCAAAGTAAATGCCTTGCAACATAAGCAGGCAAGGATTCACCCAAGTGGATGGATATAGATGAGCTATGCGCTTATCTGCCATCGCATCCAGCAAGCAAACGGTTTATGGATGGGTATCAACTAAACAGATTCCCGTACATAAATAAATAAGGCATTGGCTTTCTTGCAATCGGAAATAGATGACTGGTTGAAGAACAAATCGCACACAGAATGACTTGATGGAGGAAGCTAGACGATTTGTCGAATCCAAAAAGATTATCAGATGATGGGAACGACTGATTATTGTTTTTCATTCTTTCGCAAGCCTATCCAGAACATCGAACCGATAAGAGCTGTAGGTATTGTGGATGTGTACCGCTATATCACCGGGCATTATGCACAACCACAAACCGAAGCTCTACGTCTGATGTTAACTTCTCCTGAAGCCAAAAGGTACAAAACCACCCATTTTGACTATTGTACTTTTTCTGGATTATTCGGTAAGCGGAATGAGAAGGAACTGATAATGCACTCCGGATTGATGTGTCTGGACTTTGATCATGTGGAAGATATTATGGAACTAAAGCAAAAGTTACTCAACCATGAATATTTCGATACGGAACTGTTGTTTGTCAGTCCATCCGGTAATGGATTAAAATGGATCATACCTGTAGACTTGAAAGGCTGGGAACATTTCCGGTACTTTTGCTGCTGCTAACTGCATCAAAGCAACAGGCTTGCCGTTAGTAGATATGTCCGAAGTGACGTTGCTCGTTCATGTTTTTTGCCACATGATCCACAAGCATATATTAACCCTAAATATAAAGATGATGTCGAAGAAAATATTTTTCGCCCAAGATTGGGAGAATGTCCCTTCTGAAATAAAGCAAACAGATATACCAAGTATCACTTCATTATATAATAAGGTAGAGGAAGATGTGGAACATGTTGTCTGGGAAATAGAGCAGCGTGCCATTGATATAGCACCCAATTATAAAGATTGGGTAGAATTGGGTTTTGCGCTTGTGGACGGATTGGGAGAAACGGACGGGAGTATTATCACCGCATTAGTAGGTTTTATCTTCACTATCAAAGGGAAGAGACAGACAAACAATACACGCATTGTCTGCAATCCAAAGGACAAGGTATTACCATTCGTTCTTTCTTCCATCTGGCAAACCAAGCCGGAATCTCGCTGGCTCCATTCAGCAAAGAACATTTATCCATTTTTCCAAATATCCAAAATAGAAAAACGGGTAAATGGATAAAGTCAGAGGAAGAACTTCCAGCATTTCCTGAGTGTGCATTTGCGCATCTTCCCCTTTCCTAAATGAGATTGTTAACAATTCTATATCGCTGGATGACCGTGATACGATATTGATTGAGCTATTGTGTGTTTGTCTGTCTGCTTTCACAATGTTTGCGGAGTTTACGATGAACGAATCGTTTATCCGAATCTTTATCTGTTTGTTGTTGCAGATGCCGGGAAAGGTGCGGAACTTGTGCCGGGAACTTGTACCTATCTCGTAAGACTTTCCAAACGATTGGAGCAGGAGTATAAGGAGCAATAAACGCTTACATCAAAGGCAAGAAAGATGGTGGAATGACCATGCCAGCTGAACTGCCCATGCGAATGGTCATTCCTGCCAATAGTAGTGCAAGTTCTTCTTGAAGATATTGGGAGATAATACGGTATCGGAATCGTCGAACTGCTTTTTGCCAGACTTTGAAGTCGGGACATGGTAATTATTCTGATGTATTGCGAAAAGCATTCCACCATGAGTTAGTCAGTTTGCCGCCGCAAGGACAGGGAATATTGCGAAGTCAGCAATCCAAGAGTGTCAGTCGCTTTGGCAGGAACTCCCGAACAAGTAAGAAAATTGATACCTGATGCAGAAAACGGTCTGATGAGTTTTGTTTCTATATCATTCGCTTCAAGAGAGGTATAAGAAACGTGTTTGCCACAAAATGATATTTCCCAATCCAAGAATGCCATGTTCAAACTATTGGGGATAAATTCTGCCATTTACATGAAGAATTTGTTAGGCAAGGTAATTATTCTTTCTTCCTCTGATTTGCAGGAACATTTTATAGAATATCTCAGTCGGGTGAATGATGAATGTTGTGACGAAGTAGATAACAAAATGCAGGGTGTAGTCCGTCGGATGGGGCTGATTGCCTATCGTATAATGATGGTGTTGACTGCTGTCCGGCATTTGGAGAATATGCCTCACGAATCATATTCCTCTGACGAGACTATACAATTAATTTGCCATAAATATGACTATTCCATAGCCATGAGTATCTGTGAAACCTTGCTTTGCCATGCAGTGTTCATCTATCGAAACTTGTCAGGAAATCAGCCCAAACGTTTACAATCCCTTTCACAAGAAACGGGCATTTACGCACGAAGGAATACCCTTTATAATATGTTGCCCGAAACATTTACCAAAAAAGATTATGATGCAACTGTTTTAGCTTTAGGTGAGAATGGAAGTACGGCAAACAAATGGATAGAAGCCTTTATCAAAGATGGCAAACTAAGCCGAATAGAACAAGGTAATATAGGAAGATTTTGAGTGGTAAGTTGTGTTTTAGTGTCACTAAAACCTAGGCGGCAAGCGGATAGAACTGCCACCTCAAAAATCAATTTATGCACATCAAAGTTTAGATAAGTATGAAGAAAAAGAAACTTGGTGGTCGCCCAAAGTTAGCGAATTACCAGAAACGCACGAAATGTTTCCGGGTAATGTTTACCGAGAACGACTATATCTATATCCAATCCAAAGCCCAACAGGCTGGACTGTCTGTCAATGAATTTTGCCATCAGGCTGCAAATGGGCTGTGAAGTTGGTCAGCGTATCAGTCCGAAATGGTATCGGCAATCCGTGACCTTCCGGTATAGCCAATAATGTCAACCAGATTGCCCATCAGATGCACATCTATGGTTTGGAAAGTGAAACAACAATGTTTTTCTATTATATCAGAAGTCAGTAGAATTATCACCCAAGTAAAGAATAACAATCATGATAGCGAAGATTAAAACAAGAGCCGATTTTGGAGGGATAGTAAATTACGCCGATGATCAAAAAGAACAAGAAAAAGAGTGCCATACTTTAGCAGCATACGAAGGTGTCTGTGCCATCAGCAATAAGACCATAGCCGATTCTTTCAGATACAAGCTTCTATGCGTCCGAAAGTAAAAAGTTCGGTGAAACACGTATCACTCTTGCTTCTCCGCAAGATACCATCCGTTTTTCCGATGATGAAAAAGGAGATACACTATGGTGGAGATTGCCAAGAAATGGATGGAGCAGATGGGGATTAGCAATACCCAATATATCATAGCCAGGCATCATGATACGGAACATCCACATTGCCATATAGTTCAATCGGATAGATAATGACGGTAATCTCATTTGATAGCAACGAACGGATACGAAATGCAAAAGTCTGTCGAGCTTTAACCAAAGAATATAAACTTTACTTTGCCCCTAAAAACAGCAAAGCCAGAAATAAGAGCCGTTTACGTCCTCATCAATTACGGAAGTATAATCTACGTTCTGCAGCCTTTGATGCACTGGCTGTATCTCGCTCATGGAATGATTTTCTTGGCATTCTCAAAGGTCAGGGCATAGATATGCGTTTTAATCATGTTGAGAACTCTGATAAAATTCGTGGTATATCCTTTGTATGGATGAATTTAGCATTGCAGGTTCTAAACTTGACTGTGATTTGAGTTTTAACAGCCTTTGCGTTACGTTGGGCAATGTAACTACAGAATTGATTATTCAACCCCATCAGGCCATAACTTCCAGTGGAGGTGGAGGAACAAGCAATGAACAAGGATGGCGAGACGATAAAAACAAGGATAGCCAAAGAAACGAACCTTCTATAAACCCTCAAAACGTAGAAGATAATGAAAGAAGATGTAGTAGCTGCGAATCTTGCAAATTTGCGTCAAAGTATCAGTGAGCTAAAAGAATGTATTGAAAAACAGAATGCCACTGTTTCTAAATCGGAACAATCTGTAAAAGTGGACTTTGACGAAAAGACCATTTATAATGGAGTCGCTAAAGGTTTCTGCACTTGTTGGAATGAAGCCTTGTCTGTGGTAAAGAAACATATTTGGAAACAACAGCCGAACACTTTACCATTTTCACTATGGTTCCCGAAACTCATTGAATTATTCAAGCAGAAGTCCAAACTTTGAATATCTTTATCGGCACGCGATGACATAACTCAATCGTATGACTATTGAAGCAAATACGGATTGCATATTAAAACGGCAGGATGAGATACTTGCAAAAATCAATGAATTGAAAAATCCAGTAACCATTATTCCACCCAATATTAATGGATGTTTATACGTGGGCATCATATAAAACTCCAGTATGTTGTGGTCTTTATTGTCGCTATTGTTACATGGGCTATTACTGCTTCTGTTAGCAGTATGAAGTATAAGGAAGAAAGCTTTGCGTATTATTCGATGTATCGGGCTGTAAAGGAACAATCTGAACTTATATTAAAAAAATGGAGAAACTCAAAATAAAGAAATAGAATTTGTTGCATATAAAAAATACTGCTTATTAAGGATTTATTCTTTTATATTCTTATAGAATATGGCTAAAAGGATTTTTCTTGTTATTATGGGATATTCTATAAAGTATATAATAAAAATAAAATTATGATTTACGGATACATTAGAGTAAGCAGCGATAAGCAGACAGTAGAGAATCAGCGTTTTGAAATTAATAATTTCTGTGAACGTTATAAACTTGTAATTGATGGTTGGATTGAGGAAACCATTAGTGGTATGAAATCATACAATAAACGTGAATTGGGTAGGCTTTTACTACAGATTCAGAAAGATGATCTCATTATCTGTGCAGAATTATCACGATTGGGAAGAAATCTATTCATGATTATGGAGATATTAAATATTTGTATGACCAAAGAATGTCGTGTGTGGACTATAAAAGACAACTATCGTCTTGGTGATGATATCCAAAGTAAGGTTCTTGCTCTTTGCTTTGGACTATCTGCTGAGATTGAACGTAATCTTATTAGCCAGCGCACGAAGGAGGCTTTGGCAAAAAAGCTGAAGGTGTGACATTGGGACGACCAAAGGGAAGAAAAAGTTCTGTAGAAAAATATAAACTTCATGGAAAAGAAAATCTTATTCATGAACTTTTAAAGGCAAAAGTTTCGCGTAAAATTTCTAAATTATGTAAAGTTGATAGAAATACGCTTGACCGTTTTATAAAACAGTTTTTGACGGAATGAAACAGAGCGTTTTCGTGCAGCATACGGAGCGGTGTGTGATTTTCTTCCTTCATGGGTTATCCTATCTCCCATCGAGCAAAGCATCAAGCGGAAGATAGAAGCCGTGGAACACCTTTGAAGGATTGGGATATTCAAATCAACTATGGAATAAAGACAGGTTATAATGATGCTTTATCATTGATACGGAAAAACGTGAAGCGATATTGGCGAATTGCCAGACGGAAGAAGAACGCAAAAGAACGGCTGAACTTATACGACCGATTTTGCGTGAGAGATATTAGGAGATACGGGTATAAATGGGCTGAATTATGGATTATCAACATTCATAATGGTATAAAAGGTAAATTACCTCGCATCAAAAATCGAAGATTATCCTGCCATAAAAGCTCATTTAGATTTATATTGGGATAAAATATCGAAAAGACTCACAGTGGAGATACGCCATAACCTTCGTAATGTGCTTATATGGAGGATTTTATAAGCCAAAATTGTCTATCCCAACATGACAAAATATATGCCGTTCATATGATGACAATGCTTATTGTACAAATCAAAAGTGCTCTTATTATAACAGGTCAAGCTTACAGCATATCTTACAGCATTCTTCAGACTTCTTTGTTCAAGTTCTGTCTTCCGTGATTCATTTCCGAACCATAAGGTGGAACTCGTGAAATGAGCAAAATTTTTTGACAAAATTCCAGTAATGCAGGTGACAGACGAAATGAATGCACGATTCAGGGTCTGCTGTTAATGATATCAGAATGGAAATACTAAGTTTGAAAGCCATGGCAATAGATTCCATGATTTTCGACTCTATATAATCTAACAGAAAGAACGACAAGTTATTGGCTTTGTTGAGATTGAGTAACAAATCAGTGATG
>SCPN01000918.1_pt1 | contig 21328 bp, 22 predicted proteins | sample 6106831 | NCBI WGS metagenome assembly SCPN01 (sample SAMN10720447, study PRJNA508395) | human gut metagenome | isolation source: Participant 1, 0 month
CAGCTCCACCGGCACTTGAGGTAATCCATCGTCTCTTTCATACCTTTAAGTCTATCCTTCAATAGGAAGGCACCTAACTTAGCTTTGAGACCACCATTCATTATGGCTGACTTAGAGTCTTAATTAGTGCCAAGTCAGTTCCTTCAATTGCCTTAAGAACAGCATTTCCTGTGAAACCATCAGCCACTACCACATCAGCAGCTCCAGACATGATTTCACGCGCCTCGACATTACCAGTAATGAAGTTAATACTTGCTTCCTTGGATAAAAGCTCAAAACCTCCTTACGAATATCCCCTTTGTTTTCTCAGTCCCATTATTAAGGAGGCCTACACGAGGGGTGGCAATTCCACGTACATTTTTAGCATAGAAAGAGCCTAAAATAGCATATTGATGCAAGTGATTAGCTGTATTTTCAGCATTAGCTCCTAGATCAAGCATATCAAAGGGTTGACCAGTAAAACTTGGCATCGTTGACATAAGACCTGGTCTTTCAACTCCCTTAATACGTCCAACAACAAAAAGACCGGCGGCCAAAAGAGCACCTGTATTCCCTGCAGAGATTACAGCATCCGCTGCTTTCTCCTTAACAGCTTGTGCACCCAAAACCATCGAAGCTTTCTTTTTCTTTCGAATTGCTTTGACGGGCTCGTCATCCGAATTTATCTTTTCATCAGTATGTACAATGCTCACACGTTCATTCGCTGTCAAATAGTTTTTGATTTTAGCTTCGTCACCATAAAGCTGGATTTCAATATCTTTGAACTCTGCTAAAGCTTGGTTAACTCCCTCTACGATCGCTTGTGGCGCATTATCGCCACCCATAGCATCCACTGCAATTACATGCATAGCATTCTCCCTCTCATCCTCTGCTCTTAAACAATAGACTCAAATTCTATTAATAAATCACTCTGTATCAAAGATAGACATCCCTCGGTCACTATCCCCTAGCAGAGTCTTTCAGCTTATTGTCCTCTTATTATAGCACGAACTGACCTGCATTTTTAACCCCTGAGACTGAAAACCTCTACATTCCTGTTTCACGTGAAACAAAAGAAGACAATGCTTAATCAGCACTATCTTCTTTACTCATAATATGACCCCAAGAATTTAGATTATCAATAAACTTCTTGCTTTTAAGATGTATCCCAACATAATTATCATAAAGCTCATCAATAAATGTCGTAACTTTCGTTTCATGTCATCCTTAACAGATATGCTTCTCAATTCTTCAAGACGAAAGACCCTGAACGATCAAAAGATAAGGTACATTAGGGTCCAAGTGACTACGCCTTTCATCTTCTTCGTAATGATTGGGACAAAGTAAACCTGAGAACTTATACGAGAAATCAAAAGGAAGACCAACACGATGACAAAAGACACATTCATGAAAATTCAATCGTACGCCGAAACGGTCTAAAACCTGAATCTCAAAGATATTAGTCAATATTTCATAATCTAAGCCCTCTTCCATTAACACAAGGGTTTTCTCTAAAAATGCAAATAATTGTGCATCTACCACACCGTCAGCAATAGCAGCATCAGTCAAGGCAGCTAAATAGGTCGCGTAAGACAGCTTTAAAAATATCGCTTGTAATTTCCTTGAAGGACTCTGCCTGGCTATAATCCTCTATGAAAGATAAAGCCCTCATCATTTACAGTCATTATGAATTCAGCGATGGTTAAAGGTTGAATCACAGCACTCAATTTACCTGACCCACCACCTCTAACAAAAAACATCCGTTTACCAGCTTGCTCGGTAAAAATCTTAACTAGCTTATCGTTCTCACGATAATTACGATTGAATAGGACAAGTCCTCTACTCTCAAGCTTCTGCATGTTCTTCCATAAACTCTTTCAAACGAGCCATAGCTGTTTCAATAGTGTCCATGCTAGCTGCATACGACAATCGAACATAACCTTCGCCATATTTCCCAAAAGCAACGCCAGGATAATCGCAATAGCTTTTTCACGAGCAAAGTCTTGACAGAACTTAAAGGAATCTTGAGTATATCCTTCTGGAATCTTAGCAAAGATGTAGAAAGCACCATCAGGTTTAATAATTTTGAAACCAAGTTCAGTCATTTTTTCAAGAATATAATCCACGACGCTTCAAATACTCAACTTTCATTGGTTGGGCATCATCTTTACCAGCAGATAAGGCTTCAATAGCTGCAAATTGTGCCATAGTAGCTGCAGCTGTTACCAAATACTGGTGACTCTTAATCAACTGAGCCGTCAAACTTTCTGGTGCAAAAATAAAACCAATACGCCATCCTGTCATCGCATGAGATTTCGACAAGCCGTTGATTAAAATAGTTTGCTCAGGCAAATATTCAGCAATAGAAACATGTTGATCTACATAAGTTAGTTCTGAATATACTTCATCACTAACAACAAAAATATCGTATTTTTTCAGAACTTCAGCTAAATCTTTAATCTGTTGACGTGAGTAAGTCACACCTGTTGGATTAGTTGGGTAGTTAAGCAAAACAGCTTTAAGCTTATCTCCCTGCTCCAAAATTGCCTTTTCTAACATCTCCGGAGTCAAAACAAAATCATTCGCTGTTGTATCAATTTCAACAATTTTAGCCCCAACTAGATTTGCAATCGGCTCATATCCTGGATAGGCTGGTGCAGGCAAAAGAATCGTATCACCTGGCTCCAAAATAGCTGTTAAAGACGCAGAAAGAGCTTCTGTGGCCCCAATAGTTACCAGATTTCATTATCTGGGTTATAAGTAAGATTATATTTTTCCTTAACAAAATCTGCCGCAGCTTGACGCAAAGCAGGAAGTCCTGCCATACCTGTATAGTGTGACTGGTTCGCATCAATCGCAGTTTTAGCTGCTTCTTTCACATGATCTGGAGTCGTAAAATCAGGTTCTCCAAGCGTCAACTTTTTAATACCTGGAACATCTGAAATTGATTGGTCAAACTGACGAATCATTGAGACTTCAATCTTATCTAAATTTTTATTAAAACGTTGTGTTAAAAGTCACCTCTTTGCAATTATTCCTAACATTATATCAAAAACTCAAACGCATTTAAACACCAAAAAACTGTCCTAGGCTAGCTTTAATGGCTCTATAATTTCTGTAGGGGGGGTAAAAACCACTGTAGAGATTATGGAGCTTTTTAAATGCAGACAAAAAGTTCCATAAGAACTATAATGAAAAGCGACTAAACCATCATTAGCAAGAACTCATGAGATCTATTAAGAATACCACAGAGTTAAATCCCTTAACATCATTACTTCTCTTGTTTTCGAAAAAGATACCTACATCGAGGTTCAAGCAAAACTGGAACTCCAACACTACGACGCCTGAAGAAACATCGCTTACAGTGTAAAGATTGTAGAAAAGTCACGGTTGCTGAGACATTAATCGTTGAGAAAAACCACCAAATCTCCAATCTTATCCGACAAAAGGTAAGGTTTATCACGATGGACATGTCAGGAGCTTATATTCCACTAGTTCGAAGACTTTTCCTAAATGCCCAAATCATTATTGATCGTTTCCACATCATCCAGCAGCTTGTTCAAGCCTTTTTAAAGACAAGAATTGCCATTATGAACCAGTTCAATAAGAAGCCACTACCTTATCGATCTTTAAAAATCACTGGAGACTCGCCGTAAGTTATCTTGTAAATCATTTCACTCGAAGACCTTTTGTCAAACCTTAAACCCACATGAAGTCGTTGAGAAGACACTGAATTTCTCAGAAGAGCTCGCTAATTATTACAACCTCTATCAGCTTTTGCTTTTTCACTTTCAGGATAAGAGGGTGAATGAGTTTTTTCACCCCATAGAGGAGAAAATAAGCAAGGTCAATCATTACTTCAAAACAGTCTTTAGGACCTTTCTTAGACACAAACGATACATCAAAAATGCACCAAAAACACAGTCCTCACATGCAAAATTGGAGGGGACCAATAAGCTTATCAAAGATATTAAACGTCTGGGCTTCGGTTTTAGAAATTTTATTAACTTTAGGAAGCATGTTTTCATCACTCTGAATATACAAAAAGAGAAGACCTATCTGATCCTCTCTAGATGTTAGCTTTTCGTCACCCACTACAGTTGACAAAAAGCCGCTTTAATCTATTTATGACCCATTTCGAACAATGGTGACAATGGACGTTTTTCATGACTACGAATGATTGCTTCAGAAATCAAATCAGCAATAGATATTTGTTCAATTTTATCAATCAAACGCTCTTCTGGAAGATAAATCGTGTCAAGCACAACAAGCTTTTCAATAGCAGACTTTTGAATATTATCAAGTGCTGGACCTGACAATACAGGGTGAGTACATGAGGCATAGACATGAGTTGCACCAGCTTCAGCAAGCGCATCCGCCGCATGACAGATGGTACCCGCAGTATCAATCATATCATCAATCAAGATACATGTTTTACCTTCAACGTTACCAATGATATTCATAACCTCAGAAGTGTTCATTTTATCAACACTACGACGTTTATCAATGATTGCGATTGGTGTTTTCAAACATTGAGCAAGTTTTCGTGCACGAGTCACACCACCATGGTCTGGAGAAACAACAACAACATCATCTCCCGTAAGACCAGCACGATCAAAGTAATCTGCGATAAGTGGAGCACCCATCAAATGGTCTACAGGAATATCAAAGAATCCTTGAATTTGAGAAGCATGGAGGTCAACTGTCAAAAGTCGATCAACACCTGCAACCTCAAGCATATTAGCAACCAATTTAGATGTGATTGGCTCACGTGAACGTGCCTTACGGTCTTGACGTGCATAACCATAATAAGGCATAACAACACTGATCGTTTCTGCACTTGCACGTTTTAGCGCATCAACCATAATCAAAATTTCCATCAAGTTATCATTTACAGGAGAGCTTGTAGATTGAAGAATAAAAACGTGATGACCACGGATAGATTCTTCAATATTAACTTGAATCTCACCATCTGAAAATTCACGAACACTTGATTTTCCAAGTTCAATACCCATTTTATCAGCAACTTTTGCTGCTAATTCTTGGTTAGACGACAAAGCAAATAACTTTAAATTCGTATAAGACATGATTTCCTCCAAAATATCTACTAGACCATTCTACCCTTTTTTAAGTTGATTTTCAACGCCAAATAAATGGTGTCACATGAACTTAACAAGGATAAAAATACTTCCCCTTAGTCTAGAATTTTTTTCAAACACCATTATTTTCTCAGGCTAAATATATTATTTATATAAAATAAAAACGATTCGGGAATAGCCGAATCGCTTTTGTTGTACTCATTATGGGTAAATATAAAATACAGAACCACCATGCGCTGATGATGTTGGATCAAATGTACCACGGTAGTTACTGATTGACATGTTACCAGCATAGTTCGATTCCATAACTTGAATTGAATTTGCACCTGATGCTGATGTAACATAAGCTACATGACCATAACCACCACCATCATTTGGCCATACCGCAATCGCACCGGCTACTGGAGTTGTACCTACTGAATGACCAGCTGCTTGCGCACTAGCAATCCAGTTTTTAGCATTACCCCAATTATTACCAGCCCATGGAGCCAATGATTTCACACCCCAAGTACATTGTCCAACTGGATATGTATTAGGAGTTGATGCTGCTGACACTTTATGTGTTTCAGCAGCTGGTGCAGGAGCTTCTGAAGCAGCTGGTGCAGCTTCTGATGTTACGACAGGTACTGCGCTAACAGGAGCTTCTGAAACAGCTGGTGCTGCTTCTGATGTTGCGATAGGTGCTACGCTAGCAGGAGCTTCTGAAGTAGCTGGTGCAGCTGATTCTGGTTGTACTTCTGATGTTTCTGATGAAGCCGGCTCCTGTGCAGCCTCAGAAGCTGTCGATGTTTCAGAAACTGGTGTCTCTGAAGGCTGAGCTACAGCTTCAGAAGTAGCTGCTACTTCTGAAGAAGCTACTGATGTTGCTGCTTCTGAAGAAGCTACAACTTGTGCAGTTGCCTCTGATTCAGCAATTGCTTGAGACTGTGCCACTGATGCAGCCGTCGAGGCAGCTACAGATTCAGCAGTTGATTTAGCAGAGACAAGTGATGTCTTCTCATTTTGAGCTGTTGCCAATTCAGCAGCCAAAGCAACTTGTGCTGCTTCTAGTTCTGCTTGTTGAGTTGTCAAACCAGCTTCTGTAGTTTCAAGTTCTGCTTTATTAGTTGCAATATTATTAATTGCAGCTTGGTTTTCTTCTTGTTTTGCAGCAAGCTCTTTTTGATCAGACTCTTGTTTTGTCAACATGTCATTATTAGCTGTAACAACTTTTGAAATAGCTGTGATACGAGTAATAGCTTCAGAGATTGACTTAGAGTTCAAGATAGAGTTGATGTAGCTAGTCGCAGTATTATTTTGTTGAGCACTACGAGCTTGTTTCGCCAAAGAATCTTGACGAGCTACAATTTTACTTGATAATTCTTGAATTTCAGATTCCAAATCTGCTGATACTTTTTCAAGTTCGGCATTTTTAGCTTCCAATTCAGTTTTTTGTGTTCTGAGAGTTGATACTTGAGATTGGATTGTAGCAACTTGTGCTTGCGCAGTCTCTTGTTGAGAAGCAAGGTTACTAATTGCGTTATCTGCAGCAGCGATTTGCGAATCATAATCCTCTGCATGTACTGATGCAGCTGCTGATAAGGTTACACCACTTACCAACACTGCTGAAAGAATACGTTTTTTCATAATATAAAATACTACTCCTTTTCGATAAGACCTCTTTAATTGTATCAAAAAATGGCGCAAATTTTATTACGCCAATATTACAGTTCTATTTAAATCTATCAACTGAAAGATACAAAAATAATTTTTCGACAAAAGGTTTGATCAAAATAAAAATCAAAAGATTAAACACTATACTAGGACTGAGTTGATAGATAATAAAATCACTAATATACTCATTTGTGAAGCCATAATATAAGGCAAAACCAAAATTTAAAGTATCAAAGAGAAATAAGAATAAAAAAGCCAGTAAACAATCAACATAAGCATTTCTCTTGACAAAACGCAATAGTTGAGAAAACAGATAGGATAAAAGTGGGAGAGTTAGAATTACTATACCAAGTGTTTTGAAATAATAGGTATCATAAAGAAATCCAAAACAAACAAGGTATAGAAGTGAACAATTATAAGGACGGCTGAGAGTTAAGATGAATAGATAGATAATAAAGAGGTGGGACGATAGAAATAATTCTGGAGAAAAATAATAGTTAAGTAGCATCGAAATATGACCATCCCATAGAAAAGGAACAATACTCAACCAATATGGAGTAACAGAAAACTTGAAAAACTTCATATTATTTACCCTCTCCAACAAGAGTGACATAAGAAATTTTATCAAAATCAGCATAAGGTTTCATAAAATCGTACGATTTCCCTTCATAATCACTCACAGATTCAACCTTACCAATTGGAACATCTTTTACTGAAACTTCATCTAGGCCACTTGTTACCACTTCAGAACCAACCTTAACATCAGAAGATGAATTTAGCTGAGTCATTTCTAAAAGCTTCTTTTTATTATCATAACTTGATATAATTCCAAAAATCTGACTTCCATCCTCACCTTTTACACTAGAAGCAATATAAGAATCATTTGAGCTATTGGAGAGTAAGGAGATAGTTGTACTATGATCATAAATTTTAGTTATAAAACCAATTACTCCACCATTAGAAGTCGCCAACATAGACTTACTAACACTCTTAGACTTTCCAATATTAATCGTTAACTCCTTCAACCAGGTAACAGATGGACGCATTGAAACCTCAGCAGTAATTACATTATTACGACTAAGTTTATCCGAAAGATTTAAAGAAGCTCTCAAAGAGTCATTTTCTTCCTTGTAAATTAGAGATGACAGCAGATTGATTTTCTAAAGTAGATAATGATTTCTTTAAATCACGATTCTCAGAATAGGTTGACAAAAAATCAGAAATAACATCATGAGATTTTGCTAAAGCAGTAAATGGAACTGAAATAACAGAATCTACTTTAGACACAACTACCGAGACATTAGAAGAAACATCCCTGGACAATTTATAGTTTCTAAAAACAAAAGAAATAAGCATTACAAAAAATAGAATAAGAACAAACGCGTATAGAAGAAATCGATAAAAACTATTTTTCATTTTGTCACCTCATATAAAAAAGAAAACGAATTATCTAAAAGATAATTCGTCTTAATAGTACGGAGAATGGGGGATTCGAACCCCCGCGCCAGTTACCCGACCTAACGATTTAGCAAACCGTCCTCTTCAGCCTCTTGAGTAATTCTCCAATATGGGCACGAGTGGAATCGAACCACCGACCTCACGCTTATCAGGCGTGCGCTCTAACCATCTGAGCTACGCGCCCAAGCAAATGCTTGGGCTATAATATCCAAATAAAGCGGGTGACGAGAATCGAACTCGCGACAACAGCTTGGAAGGCTGTAGTTTTACCACTAAACTACACCCGCTTAACCAAAATGGCGCGAGACGGAATCGAACCGCCGACACATGGAGCTTCAATCCATTGCTCTACCAACTGAGCTACCGAGCCATATTGCGGGAGCAGGATTTGAACCTACGACCTTCGGGTTATGAGCCCGACGAGCTACCTAGCTGCTCCATCCCGCGTTATTTATAAGGAGGATGTGGGATTCGAACCCACGCACGCTTTTACACGCCTGACGGTTTTCAAGACCGTTCCCTTCAGCCGGACTTGGGTAATCCTCCAAATATTATAAATTAATATATGGACCTTGTAGGACTCGAACCTACGACCGCTCGGTTATGAGCCGAGTGCTCTAACCAGTTGAGCTAAAGGTCCAAGAAATCCATATATATAGCGGCGAAGGGGATCGAACCCCCGACCTCCCGGGTATGAACCGGACGCTCTAGCCAGCTGAGCTACACCGCCATAAATCGGGAAGACAGGATTCGAACCTGCGACCCCTTGGTCCCAAACCAAGTGCTCTACCAAGCTGAGCTACTTCCCGATAAAAATGCACCCTAGAGGAGTCGAACCTCTAACCGCCTGATTCGTAGTCAGGTACTCTATCCAGTTGAGCTAAGGGTGCTCATTATTAAGTTATGCCGAGGACCGGGATCGAACCGGTACGAAAGTTTCCTTTCGCAGGATTTTAAGTCCTGTGCGTCTGCCAGTTCCGCCACCCCGGCTCCTCAAGCGAACGACGGGATTCGAACCCGCGACCCCCACCTTGGCAAGGTGGTGTTCTACCACTGAACTACGTTCGCATTTTATGCCGGCTACATGACTTGAACACGCGACCCTCTGATTACAAATCAGATGCTCTACCAACTGAGCTAAGCCGGCTAACTTTTTCTATAATGCGGGTGAAGGGACTTGAACCCCCACGCCGTTAAGCGCCAGATCCTAAATCTGGTGCGTCTGCCAATTCCGCCACACCCGCATATATGACCCGTACTGGGCTCGAACCAGTGACCCATTGATTAAAAGTCAATTGCTCTACCAACTGAGCTAACGAGTCTCAAATATTTCTACTTGACGGTCCCGACGGGAATCGAACCCGCGATCTTCGCCGTGACAGGGCGACGTGATAACCGCTACACCACGGGACCTATGGGAGTTAACGGGATCGAACCGCTGACCCTCTGCTTGTAAGGCAGATGCTCTCCCAGCTGAGCTAAACTCCCTTTACGCTAAGCGACTACCGTATCTAACAGGGGGCAACCCCCAACTACATCAGGCGTACTAGGGCTTAACTTCTGTGTTCGGCATGGGAACAGGTGTATCTCCTAGGCTATCGTCACTTAACTCTGAGTATTCTCAACTCAAAATTGAATATCTATACTGTATCAAGAAACCAAATCGTTGTCAATATGTCTCAGTTACTTTCTTTGGATAAGTCCTCGAGCTATTAGTATTAGTCCGCTACATGTGTCACCACACTTCCACTTCTAACCTATCAACCTGATCATCTCTCAGGGCTCTTACTGATATAAAATCATGGGAAATCTCATCTTGAGGTGGGCTTCACACTTAGATGCTTTCAGCGTTTATCCCTTCCCTACATAGCTACCCAGCGATGCTCTTGGCAGAACAACTGGTACACCAGCGGTAAGTCCACTCTGGTCCTCTCGTACTAGGAGCAGATCCTCTCAAATTTCCTACGCCCGCGACGGATAGGGACCGAACTGTCTCACGACGTTCTGAACCCAGCTCGCGTGCCGCTTTAATGGGCGAACAGCCCAACCCTTGGAACCGACTTCAGCCCCAGGATGCGATGAGCCGACATCGAGGTGCCAAACCTCCCCGTCGATGTGAACTCTTGGGGGAGATAAGCCTGTTATCCCCAGGGTAGCTTTTATCCGTTGAGCGATGGCCCTTCCATGCGGAACCACCGGATCACTAAGCCCGACTTTCGTCCCTGCTCGAGTTGTAACTCTCGCAGTCAAGCTCCCTTATACCTTTACACTCTGCGAATGATTTCCAACCATTCTGAGGGAACCTTTGGGCGCCTCCGTTACCTTTTAGGAGGCGACCGCCCCAGTCAAACTGCCCGTCAGACACTGTCTCCGATAGGGATAACCTATCTGGGTTAGAGTAGCCATAACACAAGGGTAGTATCCCAACAACGCCTCACTCGAAACTGGCGTCCCGAGGTCATAGGCTCCTACCTATCCTGTACATGTGGTACAGATACTCAATATCAAACTGCAGTAAAGCTCCATGGGGTCTTTCCGTCCTGTCGCGGGTAACCTGCATCTTCACAGGTACTAAAATTTCACCGAGTCTCTCGTTGAGACAGTGCCCAAATCGTTACGCCTTTCGTGCGGGTCGGAACTTACCCGACAAGGAATTTCGCTACCTTAGGACCGTTATAGTTACGGCCGCCGTTTACTGGGGCTTCAATTCATACCTTCGCTATTGCTAAGCACTCCTCTTAACCTTCCAGCACCGGGCAGGCGTCACCCCCTATACATCATCTTACGATTTAGCAGAGAGCTGTGTTTTTGATAAACAGTTGCTTGGGCCTATTCACTGCGGCTGACCATAAGTCAGCGCCCCTTCTCCCGAAGTTACGGGGCCATTTTGCCGAGTTCCTTAACGAGAGTTCTCTCGCTCACCTGAGGCTACTCGCCTCGACTACCTGTGTCGGTTTGCGGTACGGGTAGAGTATAATTAACGCTAGAAGCTTTTCTCGGCAGTGTGACATCACTAACTTCGCTACTAAACTTCGCTCCCCATCACAGCTCAATGTTATAGATATAAGCATTTGACTCATATCACACCTCACTGCTTGGCCAGACACTTCCAATCGTCTGGTTTAGTTAGCCTACTGCGTCCCTCCATCACTATATACTCTAGTACAGGAATATCAACCTGTTGTCCATCGGATACACCTTTCGGTCTCTCCTTAGGTCCCGACTAACCCAGGGCGGACGAGCCTTCCCCTGGAAACCTTAGTCTTACGGTGGACAGGATTCTCACCTGTCTTTCGCTACTCATACCGGCATTCTCACTTCTATGCGCTCCAGCACTCCTCACGGTACACCTTCTTCGCACATAGAACGCTCTCCTACCATACCTATAAAGGTATCCACAGCTTCGGTAATATGTTTTAGCCCCGGTACATTTTCGGCGCAGGGTCACTCGACTAGTGAGCTATTACGCACTCTTTGAATGAATAGCTGCTTCTAAGCTAACATCCTAGTTGTCTGTGCAACCCCACATCCTTTTCCACTTAACATATATTTTGGGACCTTAGCTGGTGGTCTGGGCTGTTTCCCTTTCGACTACGGATCTTAGCACTCGCAGTCTGACTGCCGATTATATCTCGTTGGCATTCGGAGTTTATCTGAGATTGGTAATCCGGGATGGACCCCTCACCCAAACAGTGCTCTACCTCCAAGAGACTTAACATCGACGCTAGCCCTAAAGCTATTTCGGAGAGAACCAGCTATCTCCAAGTTCGTTTGGAATTTCTCCGCTACCCACAAGTCATCCAAGCACTTTTCAACGTGCCCTGGTTCGGTCCTCCAGTGAGTTTTACCTCACCTTCAACCTGCTCATGGGTAGGTCACATGGTTTCGGGTCTACGACATGATACTAATACGCCCTATTAAGACTCGGTTTCCCTACGGCTCCGTCTCTTCAACTTAACCTCGCATCATATCGTAACTCGCCGGTTCATTCTACAAAGGCACGCTCTCACCCATTAACGGGCTCGAACTTGTTGTAGGCACACGGTTTCAGGTTCTATTTCACTCCCCGGGGTGCTTTTCACCTTTCCCTCACGGTACTGGTTCACTATCGGTCACTAGAGAGTATTTAGGGTTGGGAGATGGTCCTCCCAGATTCCGACGAGATTTCTCGTGTCTCGCCGTACTCAGGATACTGCTAGGTATAAAGACTATTTCGAATACGAGGCTATTACTCTCTTTGGCCTACCTTCCCAGGTAGTTCTTCTATAATCTTTAAGTCCACGTTGCAGTCCTACAACCCCGAAGAGTAAACTCTTCGGTTTGCCCTCTTGCCGTTTCGCTCGCCGCTACTAAGGCAATCGCTTTTGCTTTCTCTTCCTGCAGCTACTTAGATGTTTCAGTTCACTGCGTCTTCCTCTACATTACCTTAACAGTAATGAGTGACAGGTATTACCTGCCGGGTTCCCCCATTCGGACATCTCTGGATCATTGCTCACTTACAGCTCCCCAAAGCATTTCGTCGTTAGTCACGTCCTTCATCGGCTTCTAGTGCCAAGGCATCCACCGTGCGCCCTTATTAACTTAACCTTATTTTGGTCTTTTGACCTAACTCATTAAATATTCACAGCGTTTCGGTTTATTTTCTTGTTACTATCTATATGTAATTACTTACATATGGAATTTGATATAGATATTCAATTTTCAATGGACAATACTTGAATCTTTCGATTCAATGGAGCCTAGCGGGATCGAACCGCTGACCTCCTGCGTGCAAAGCAGGCGCTCTCCCAGCTGAGCTAAGGCCCCACAAGACCTCTCAAAACTAAATAAGAAACTCAAGTACATTCCGTTTTTCCTTAGAAAGGAGGTGATCCAGCCGCACCTTCCGATACGGCTACCTTGTTACGACTTCACCCCAATCATCTATCCCACCTTAGGCGGCTGGCTCCAAAAGGTTACCTCACCGACTTCGGGTGTTACAAACTCTCGTGGTGTGACGGGCGGTGTGTACAAGGCCCGGTAACGTATTCACCGCGGCGTGCTGATCCGCGATTACTAGCGATTCCGACTTCATGTAGGCGAGTTGCAGCCTACAATCCGAACTGAGATTGGCTTTAAGAGATTAGCTTGCCGTCACCGACTCGCAACTCGTTGTACCAACCATTGTAGCACGTGTGTAGCCCAGGTCATAAGGGGCATGATGATTTGACGTCATCCCCACCTTCCTCCGGTTTATTACCGGCAGTCTCGCTAGAGTGCCCAACTGAATGATGGCAACTAACAATAGGGGTTGCGCTCGTTGCGGGACTTAACCCAACATCTCACGACACGAGCTGACGACAACCATGCACCACCTGTCACCGATGTACCGAAGTAACTTTCTATCTCTAGAAATAGCATCGGGATGTCAAGACCTGGTAAGGTTCTTCGCGTTGCTTCGAATTAAACCACATGCTCCACCGCTTGTGCGGGCCCCCGTCAATTCCTTTGAGTTTCAACCTTGCGGTCGTACTCCCCAGGCGGAGTGCTTAATGCGTTAGCTGCGGCACTGAATCCCGGAAAGGATCCAACACCTAGCACTCATCGTTTACGGCGTGGACTACCAGGGTATCTAATCCTGTTCTCCCCACGCTTTCGAGCCTCAGCGTCAGTTACAGACCAGAGAGCCGCTTTCGCCACCGGTGTTCCTCCATATATCTACGCATTTCACCGCTACACATGGAATTCCACTCTCCCCTTCTGCACTCAAGTTTGACAGTTTCCAAAGCGAACTATGGTTGAGCCACAGCCTTTAACTTCAGACTTATCAAACCGCCTGCGCTCGCTTTACGCCCAATAAATCCGGACAACGCTCGGGACCTACGTATTACCGCGGCTGCTGGCACGTAGTTAGCCGTCCCTTTCTGGTAAGCTACCGTCACAGTGTGAACTTTCCACTCTCACACTCGTTCTTGACTTACAACAGAGCTTTACGATCCGAAAACCTTCTTCACTCACGCGGCGTTGCTCGGTCAGGGTTGCCCCCATTGCCGAAGATTCCCTACTGCTGCCTCCCGTAGGAGTCTGGGCCGTGTCTCAGTCCCAGTGTGGCCGATCACCCTCTCAGGTCGGCTATGTATCGTCGCCTAGGTGAGCCGTTACCTCACCTACTAGCTAATACAACGCAGGTCCATCTTGTAGTGGAGCATTTGCCCCTTTCAAATAAATGACATGTGTCATCCATTGTTATGCGGTATTAGCTATCGTTTCCAATAGTTATCCCCCGCTACAAGGCAGGTTACCTACGCGTTACTCACCCGTTCGCAACTCATCCAAGAAGAGCAAGCTCCTCTCTTCAGCGTTCTACTTGCATGTATTAGGCACGCCGCCAGCGTTCGTCCTGAGCCAGGATCAAACTCTCATTAAATACTTTAATAATTGTTCGAGCGTTAACTCATTACCGTCGTCTGACGATTTATTCTTGTAAATTGACAGGTTATAATTCTTCTATCATAACCCTGCACTTGGTTTCTTATTCAGTTCTCAAAGGTCTTTGCCTCTCTTGAGACAACTTCTATATTCTATCAAAGACAGAATATCTTGTCAACACTTTTTTTGAAGTTTTTTTCTCTTCTTCTCTTCGTGCTGGCCGTCTCTCACGAAACAGCTTATTTATAATATCATCCCTTCTTAAACTTGTCAATAGCTTTTTTAAAGTTTTGGAACCTTTTTTAATAATTTTTTGTTATTAGTGAACTTTTTCATTAAAAGTAGAAAAAGATTAAAAAAGTCCCATAAGACCTGCTGACTGCAAAAAATTAGATAATTAATTTACACAAAGGACTTAGTTCTGTATTGCACAGAAATGAGTCCTTTTAGTTTTACCTTGATTCGTTTGTTATTGTAATAATTAATATAGTCTACAATAGCTTGTTCCAATTGCTCAAGTGAGTGAAACGTCTTCTCGTAACCATAAAACATCTCAGACTTAAGAATGAGAAAGATTCCATCATACCATTGTCTGGACTATTTCCCTTACGTGACATGGATGGTTGGATCCCTTTATCCTCTAAAAATTGATGATAATACTGATGTTGGTATTGCCAACCTTAGTCACTATGGAGAATTGTATTTTCATAATGCTCCTCTGTGAAGGACTGGTCTAACATAGATTTCACTTGTTCTAAGTTTGGTGAAGTTGAGAGATTATAAGCGATAATTTCGCTGTTGAAACCATCTAAAACAGGCGATAAATACAATTTATGTGTGCTATTGGGAATGGCAAACTCTGTCACATCTGTGTAGCACTTTTCCATTGGGTTGGCTGCTTCAAACTGCCGTTGAATAAGGTTATCTGCTTTCTTGCCAACTTCTCCTTGGTATGAAGAATATTTGTGTTTACGACGAATTTGGGAACTTAAACCAAGGAGATTTATCAGACGTTGGACCTTCTTTTGGTTCATTACAAAACCACAATTCCTCAATTCAAGAGTTATTCGGAGATAGCCATAATTTCCTTTATGCTCATAATAAATTTCTTGAATTTCGCCTTTAGTCTCTTCATCTTTGTCGTGCCCATCTAGTTGTTTCAACTGATAATAGTAAGTCGAGCGAGCTAAACGTGCAGTTTCAAGAAGTAAATCTAGTCGAAATCCTCCTGAAACCATTTCTCTAACTGTTTCTGCCTTTCTCGCTGTAAGACTTCGTCCCTTTCCTCTAACTCTTTTAACTTTTTTAGGTAGGCCACCTCGGTACGTAAGCGTTCATTCTCCTCTTGGAGTCGCTCTAGTTCTGTCATTTCTTTCCAAGTTTTCTTACGTTTACGCCCCATTTTAGGTACTCTCCCTCTTCTTTTCTCAACAAGAGTATACCCATTTTTCTTGTATTGTGCTATCCAATTAGGCAACATTCCACCACTTGGAAGACAATAATCAAGACTTACACTTTGTTGAGAACGATCTTCAAGTAGCACTTTATCAATCATTTCTTGTTTTAATTCTGGTGAATCGTAACGATTCTTACCTTTCTTGATAATTTCTATTCCGTAACGTTCAATCAATCTCGTCATATATCTTAATCCAGAAGCATCCACACCAAATCGTTTTGAAAGTTGGTTGAAGGTTTGACCTTGATTTCTCAATTCATATATTTGAACTTTATCTTCATAAGTTAGTTTCATAATAAAAACACCCCAAAAGTTAGATTTTTTTGTCTAACTTTTGGGGTGCAGTTCAACTATAATGAAAAGTGACCAAACCATCATTAGAAAGAACCTAATGGAACAATTAGATTTTATCATAAACATACTCGGAGTTGAGATAAGAACATCATAATCTTGGATTATTTGGATGCTGGAACACATAAAGAAATCATCGCTAAGCTAGATTACCCTGCTCCTAAGTGTCTCGACTGTCAAGGACAAATGGCTAAATTTGACTTCCAAAAAGAATTTAAAATTCCCTATCTAGAGTGTGCGGTCTACAAAACTCTTATTCGATTGAGAAAACGCCGCTTTCGTTGTAACGTATGCGGAAAAAATGGCTGTCGCAGAGACTTCCTTAGTTCAAAAAGAACCACCAAATTTCAACGATCATCAACCAGAAAATCACTCAAAAATTAATCGAGAAAGTCTCTATGACCGCTATCACCGAAACTTTATCGGTCTCTACTTCGACAGTCATCCGTAAATTGAAAGAGTTCGAATTCAAGTCTGATCTTAACCACCTTCCAGAACACATGAGCTGGTATGAGTACAGCTTCAAGAAAGGTAAGATGAGCTTTATTGCACATGACTACGATACAAGAAAGATCGTAGCTATCCTAGATGGACGGACTCAAGCAACTATTCGCAATCATTTCCTTCGTTATTCTAGACAGGTGAGATGTCGTGTGAAAGTCATTACCATAGACATGTTTAGTCCCTACTACGATATTGCTAGAAAACTTTTTTCAAATTCAAAAATCATTCTCGACTGCTTTCACATTGTCCAGCATCTCAATCGAGCAATGAATCGCGTATGCATACAAATTATGAATCAGTTTGATCGGAGATCGCACGAATATAAAGCACTGAAACGTTACTGGAAACTCATCCAACAGGATAGCCGTAAACTCAGTGATAAACGATTTTATCAACCAACTTTTCGGTCACACTTGACCAATAAAGAGGTTCTAGAAAAGCTCTTTTCATACTCACAAGAACTTAGACAGCACTACGATCTCTATCAACTATTACTCTTTCATTTTCAAGAGAAACAAACGGAACATTTCTTTAATCTTATTGAAGAAACAATTTCTTCTGTAAATCCTATTTTTCAAACTCTTTTTAAGAACTTTTTGAAAGATAAGGACAAGATTATGAACGCACTGGAACTTCCCCACTCAAACGCAAAACTAGAGACTACCACTAACCTCATCAAAGACATCAAGCGAAATGCTTTTAGCTTCCGGAAATTTGACAACTTTAAAACTAGAATTTTCATTGTTTTGAACATCAAAAGAGGAGAGAACCAATTTGGTCCTCTCCAGGTTGTAACTTTTCATCAACCCACTACAGTTGACAAAGATCCGAAAAATTCTACTCTTCTTCATCTTTATTTTTGTTTTCAAGTCTCTTTTTAACTTCATCAAAAGATAAAGCCTGGGTATCTTCTTCTGAATCTACCGGCATCTTACCAGTCTCATAAATTGATTTAATTTGTGCAGCGTCAAGTGTTTCATACTTAAGCAAAGCTTCTGCAATAAGAGCATGTGTTTCTCGGTTTGCATTGATAATTTCAGCTGCTTTGTCATGTGCCTCAACTAAAAGTGATCGAATTTCTTCGTCAATAAGTTGAGCTGTATGAGCTGAGTAAGACTTATCTGGCGTAAATTGACCTGGGTTCATCGCGTGGTTACCCTCATATTGGACTGGTCCAAGTTTTTCACTCATACCATATTCAGTAACCATTGCACGTGCTAACTGTGTTGCTTGCTCAAAGTCATTTGAAGCACCAGAAGTTTGAACGATTAAAAATAATTTCTTCTGCAACGCGTCCTCCCATCAATCCCGCTAATTGTTCTTTCAGTTCGTCTTTAGATGACAACATCTGATCCTCTTTTGGTAGAGAAATCATATAACCACCTGCGCGACCTCGGTGGAACAATAGTAACCTTGTGAACATCACGAGCACTAGAGAGTGTTAATCCAACAATCGTGTGACCAGCCTCATGGTAGGCAACAACTTTACGTTCATGTTCCGAAACTTGGCGATCTTTCTTAGATGGTCCAGCAATGACACGATCCTCTGCTTCATCAATATCACTAGCATCAATTTTAGTCTTACTACGTCGTGCAGCAACTAGGGCTGCTTCATTCAAGACATTCTCTAAGTCAGCTCCAACAAAACCTGGAGTTTGCTGAGCAACAACCTTAAGGTTGACATCTTCAGCCAATGGTTTATTCTTGGCATGGACTTTCAAGATAGCTTCTCGGCCTTTTACATCTGGGCGACCAACAAGAACTTTACGGTCAAAACGTCCCGGACGTAGAAGGGCTGGATCAAGAATATCACTACGGTTGGTTGCAGCAATGACAATAATATTCTCATTACCATCAAAACCCATCCATCTCTATCAACAATTGGTTAAGGGTTTGTTCACGTTCGTCATTGCCACCTCCCATTCCAGTACCACGACGACGGCCAACCGCATCGATTTCATCAATAAAGATAATAGCACGTTCGGCCTTCTTAGCGTCTTCAAAAAGACTACGAACACGACTTGCTCCGACACCGACAAACATTTCAACAAAATCAGAACCTGAGATGCTAAAGAATGGTACATCAGCTTCACCAGCCACAGCTTTAGCAAGGAGGGTTTTACCTGTTCCTGGAGGGCCTTCGAGGAGGACTCCTTTAGGAATACGTGCACCCAAAGCTTTATATTTACGTGGATTTTTGAGGAAATCTACGACTTCTACAAGTTCTTCTTTTTCTTCTTCCGCACCGGCTACATCTGTGAAACGAACTTTAATATTTTCTTTTGACTGAGCTTTAGCACGATTACGGCCAAAGTTCATGGCACCGCGATTACCACCTTGATTCATCATAAAAATGAAAAAAATAGCAATACCAATCAAAGGAAGGTAACTACAAAGAGATACGAAATCCAAGCACCACTTGAACTTTCACGTATCATTTTGATATTAACATTAGCTTTTTCTGAAGCTGACTGTAATGCCTGTATTATCGTTTCATTATGAAGCACAGTTGATGTAAATCTTTGTGTCTCTGACGATGCCCCACCTAAAAATGGCAAACTTAGGTCAGTATCAACCTTTTCAGCCTTTTTGTAGTCTCCTTTAACTTCAATGATACTACCATTAGGTTGATAGGTAATTGATTTTACCTTACCATCTTCAATTTTCTTAATCAACTGGGTATAAGATAATTGTTGACTTGGACTTTGACTTTCTCCAACAAAATACTGTACTGCCGTTACAACTGCAATAATCATTACGATGTAAAGGAAAGCATTCCGTAAGAAGCTATTATTATTTTTATTATTCATAAATTAATTAGACCTTTACTTATTTTGTATAAATTTCTTCTTTTAGGACACCAACATAAGGGAGGTTACGGTATTTTTCATCATAGTCTAGTCCGAAACCAACGATAAATTCGTTAGGGACATCATAACATACATAATCAGCCTCAATATCCACGACGCGACCCTCTGGCTTATCAAAAAGAGTTGCAATTTTTACTGAGCTTGCTTTGCGGTATTTGAACATGTCTCGAAGATAAAGGAGCGTACGACCCGTATCGATGATATCTTCAATAAAAATAACGTCTCTCCCTTCGATATTAGTATCTACATCCTTAAGAATCTTTACTTCACCACTGCTGACAGTTCCGCCACCATAGCTTGAAACGACCATAAAGTCCATCTCAATATGTGTATCAATATGTTTGATAAGTTCTGCCATAAATGGAACAGCACCTTTCAACACACATACTAAAAGGGGATTTTTTCCTGCATAATCCTTTGTCAGTTGTTGACCTAGTTCTTTAGTTTTAGTTACGATATCCTCTTGGGAAAAGAGGATTTTTTTAATGTCTTTTTCTAACATTTGGTTTCCCTTTCTCGAAGTCGATATTGTCTTATTATACCACTTTTACTTCAATCATCGTTATTTTAACATGGTATTTGATTAGAATTTCTTATAAATGACAACAGTGCCATAAAGTATAGCATTTTTAGGTCTTTTTTTCAAATAGAGACCCCCGCAACATAGAGAAAAATAATCTGACCATCTTGTTCCCCTATAATGGCTTTTTGACGATCTTTCTCTGAAATTTTATTGTCTATGAACAATCGTCTTATTTTTTTGTGGTGAGTACCCAAGTCAATCCTATCACCTTCATGTCTATGACGAATCCCACTATCGGCATCAGACCAAATAATAGTATCCACATTAGAAACGACATGTGGTTCAGAAAAAGTCAATAGGTATTCCTCAAACACAATAGATTTTCCAAATTCTAGGAGGCTTGGAGAAGATAGGCTGATGGGCTCTTCTTTTGTTATTAAGAAATCCGTCACCTGTGTTTTGACTAATACGTAACCATTTTTTAGTGGCATCTTTCCCATGAAGTTTTTTTTCTTAGGAAACTCATCAATTGATTGAACTGACCTTTTGAAAGCTGTAAATCAGGAAAGGATTCTAAATAACTCTGAATAAGAAGGTGTTGGACAGCATTTGTCTGTTGTTGAAAAACAGACAAATCGGTTATAGTAATATCCTTCGTTAACTCCTCTAATGCTTTCTCCATAAGGGCAATCTCATCTGCTAGAAGACAAAGATGCTCCTTAAATTTAGGATTTTCCTGAGATAGAGTAGGGAGGTAGAGTCAGTCTAATGCGATTTCGGAGATAGGCTAAAGAAGAATTACTCCTATCTTCAAAATGAAAGGTTACGGGAAGTTGATCTTTCGGAATATGCAAAAAGGGACGAATAATCTGACCAGTGCCAAATGATCTTACATCACAAATCCCACTCAGATGTCTTAAACGACTTCCTCTCAACAATCTCATAAAAATTGTCTCAGCCTGATCATCAGCATGATGGGCTGTAACAAGAGCAGAGTAGTCAGCTTCTTTCATAATTCGCTTAAAAA
>SCPN01000786.1_pt1 | contig 21246 bp, 31 predicted proteins | sample 6106831 | NCBI WGS metagenome assembly SCPN01 (sample SAMN10720447, study PRJNA508395) | human gut metagenome | isolation source: Participant 1, 0 month
TTTAAATATGTACTTTGCATAGAAACGAGCGCTGTACAGACTCATCAATAGCCTTTAACTGTGCCTTAGCATCCATATGAGCAGCATCGTACTTAACAATGCCATTCACAACTTGATGGCGTAAACCAGCTACGCGAATCATAAAGAACTCATCTAAATTAGAGCTAGCAATGGCAATAAATCGGAGTCGTTCTAATAACGGAGTATTTGTATCAATAGACTCTAATAGGACGCGCTGATTAAACTTTAACCAAGACAATTCACGGTTAAAATAATACTTTGCATTATTGAACATGACGATCCCCTCCCCTTACTAGTACGATTTCCATACCAAATACCTCTGTAAAGTATTCAGAATCGCGATTAAAGGTCCACCATTCTAAGGAGATATCCTCATTAGTACGACAGAATACATATAGTACATTATCTCTTTCTTCCAATGTTACATCAGAGATTTTTTGATTGCTCCCCGCGTCGAGTGCACAAGCAACACGAATAATTGCTACTAGCTTCGTAACCTGAATTTTTTGTAATTCTGTTAATGCATTGAAATACGCATCGTCATCATTTGGTGTTCCCTTGTAGTGGTAATATACAACATTAGCTACTACTTGTTTTTCTTCTTCTGAAAGCCCAAATATATCGGTCCCCATTACGATATGATACGCATGCTCCCCATGATTTCGTAAATTTACAAACTTGCCAACCGAGCAAAGAATGGAAGCTATACGACATAAATATCCCCATCGTTCCGGTAAGCCTTTATGGCGTAAAGCGTTACAGAATAAAGCGCTAAACTTTTCTACCTCCGCATCATGAATACGGTCTGTATGATATCTGGCGGCCACAGCACGGGCTAACTGTGCATTTTGCTCTCGCAACTGATACATAAATGGATTATTCTCTGACTCTACCCCATAGAACCAACTAATGCCTTGAGAGAATGAAAAGCTACTAAAAATTAAAGATTTCGGCCCTATAGCCGTAATAATTTCATTAAATAAAATCATGGTAGGCATTAAAATATTAGCCTTATATTCAGGTAATTTATAACGGTTCATCAACTTTGTTGCAGTTACACCATCAAAAGAATTAATAAGACCTTTAAATCGTTCTGGCTCAACAGTAATGATATCTTCTTTATTATTTTCTTGTCCCATTAAATGAGTCATATATTGCGCTTCGTCACCAGATAAGACAATACTATCAATATTAAAGGTTTGTAGTTCTTCACGGAGTGGTCCAATCATACGATGTAAATATTCCGTAATAGCCCTTGGAAATGATATAGAAGATCGTTGATTTCGATTAAATGACTCCATAACACGTAAGGAACCACTATGCATATTGCGTTGGAATAGTAGGCTTTCACCACGCCAAACCGTTAAACCTACCCCACCAGATGTGATATCCAAGAATAATGTTGCCTTAGTAGGATCAGTGAGATGGTATTGATGTGTCATCTTGTAATACAACAAAGCATATTTGTAATATACCTCTTTAGGCATATCGATGACCTCAACACGCATACCCGTTTGAATGTAGATTTGATCGAGAATACTGCGGCGATTAGCGGCTTCACGTATTACAGTAGTACCATATAGTCTGGAACGAGTCACGCCATAATCGTCCATTAATTGTTTATATCCTTTTAAAATATGACAGATTTCTTCAATGGTTTTAAAGCTCAAACGAGAGGTTTGAAATAATTCCTCCCCAAAGGTTACCTCCCGCGCTGCATAATCGATAACATGTACATCGTCTATGCCTTTATATTCTAATATGGTAATGCTCATGCTACTAGAGCCGACATGTAATACTGCATATCGTAATGTTTTTGGTAATGTCATTATGCCTCCTTACGAGATTCATGCCATTCTATTTCTAATGTTTTCTTAAATTCCTTTTTGAAATGATTTTGAAAGTTTTTCTACCGCCGTTTTAGTGACACTCACATCGCGTCCTTCTAAGTAAAATACCTTTATGACTACACTAGTGTATTTAATATTTACCTCTAACTGTTTGATAAATTGTTCGTGGCTTTCATCAAGAGCCTCTGCTATGGCTAAAATAATAGAAAGTTTTTGACCTAATGAGCGTTGTTCTTGATCTAACAATTTACCATATAAGAAATTCTTATATTCCTTTGGCGTCAAACCATGAGAATTCATCACTAAAAATGCACTTAAAGCTTGTTCCACATGAGAAATACCATATAAATTACTATTAACTAACATGTAACAACCATGGCGGGCATGACTATAATAATTAACTCGTTTACCTATATCATGCAACAACCCCGCTGCAATCAAACATCGTCTAAAATTCTTATCGGCCTTATGGAGTGGTTCTAATGCATCATATAAAGTAGTGGCTAATTTCGTAATATACTTGGCATGCACGAGCTCATGCTTTGTCATACCTAATAGTACATTCTCTGCAGAATGGACTAAAATATCGTCGATAATTGAATTTCCACCTAAATAATGATTTCCATAATAATCGTAAAACAAACCTTCCCGTAAACCGCAACCGCCCACAACGAGTGTCTTAGTATTTACATAGTTAAATAGTTCATCCACTATAGTAAGCCCTGCAATGATAATATCTGCACGGTCCGATGATAACCCACTAATTTTTTTACGAGCCTCTAAGGATTTACCCTTTACATCTTCTAAGATTTCGTGAAATCTATGATATGGCAACTCATAGTTATGTAGTTTCGTAATAGGATATGATAGTTTACGTTGATCTATTTTCGCGATATTACGAGCTGTCCCACCAATACCTAATAGAGGTAGTTTCACATTATGAAGCCATGAATGTTCCTTAATGGTTTTCTTTACGGCCATCGTCATTTTTTCTAGTTCTTTAGGGGTATACTCATCGCCCTTTTTGATAGGTTCCAGTTAAAGTTAGAGCCCCTATAGGTAAGCTAACAGCCTTCACGATATGTCTATTTTTTACTAACGTTACCTCGGTACTAGCTCCGCCTAAATCAAAAATAATAAAATCCTTAAGTCCAATGGTATTGATTACGCCAAGAAATCCTAGTCGAGCCTCTTCTTCGCCAGCAATACATTCTAAATCGAAACCTGTTCGTTCTTTTACGGATTTAATAAAAGCATCCCCATTTTTAGCCAAACGTACTGCTGCGGTAGCAACAGCTTTTATGGTATCTACCTCCATAGCGTCAGCCATATGAACAAAACCTTTTAATGCGCGTAAAGAACGCTCCATTGCCTCTTTCGTTAACTCATGAGTGCCCCACATATTTTCACTTAAGCGAACACTTTCTTTTTCTTGATATATGAGTCGATAACTACCGGTCTTAGAAATCTCATAAATGACAAAACGAACGGAGTTGGATCCTAAATCTATAAATGCAATACGTTTCATGCTACTAACCTCGACTTACTATAGTTCAGTATGAATATACTTTAGTATACCATAGAAAAACGCGATTCTCACCGATAAAGGAGAATCGCGTTTTATAATTTATTATTCTAGTTATACTTGATGTATTTTGTAATATCTAATACTAAAGCTCTTAGAATTTGACCAATATTATTTACTAGCATACATGATTACGAGCATTCAAGTTATTTAATACCAAATACATGTTTACCATTATTATAGGTAATCTCTGAAAACTCATCAACATCAATGCCTTTAAGACGTGCAATCTCTTCTGCTACAAACTGAGTCTTGCTTGGGTCATTGCGACGGCCTCTAAATGGAGGTGGTGTCAAATATGGTGAGTCTGTTTCAATAAGAATTCGATCTAATGGTACTTGTTTAGCTACTTCTTTAAGGTTTGTAGACTTAGGGAAATACTACAGGGCCCGCAAAGGATATGTAGAAACCTAATTTAATAGCTTCTTTTGCCATTTCCCAGCTACCAGAGTAGCAGTGGAAAATGCCCCAATTATCCTTACCTTCATTGCGCAAGATATTCATAATATCCCCATGTGCATCGCGGTCATGAATGATAATTGGTAAATCTACTTCACGAGCAAGCTCTAGCTGACGAATAAATACGCGTTTTTGTGTTTCACGGTCAGAAAAATCATAGTAATAATCTAGGCCAATTTCACCAATTGCACGTACTTTATCATTATTAAGGGCTTGATCCTTATAGAACTCATAGTCTTCTTCTGTAAATCTTTTAGACTCATGAGGATGTGTACCTACAGCAGCATATAAACAATCATACTGTTCCGCCAAAGCTAGTCCTGATTCAACAGTACCTCGGTCGACCCCTGGAATCATAATATATTCTACACCTGCATCAAAGCAAGCTTGTAACATCTCATCACGGTCGTTATCAAAACGCCCATCATTTACATGAGCATGTGAATCAAAAAGCTTCATTATTTAACCACACTTCCTGCCGGTAAAGATTCGATATTTGTTACCTCTAAATGTTCTTCCCAATCAGAGGCGGACAAAATCATGCCATAAGACTCAATGCCCATCATCTTTTTAGGAGCCAAGTTAGACAAATAAATTACCTTTTTACCAACCATAGCCTCCGGTTCATAATATTGGGAAATACCGCTTAATACTGTGCGTTCTTCAATGCCGATATCCAATACAAATTTCAACAACTTCTTGGACTTAGGCACCTTTTCACAGCTTATAACTTTAGCTACACGAAGATCTAATTTCTTCGAAGTCATCGTACGTAATATTTTCTTTTAATGGTGGAATATTAGATGTGTCTACAGCTTCTTCAACCTTCCTTTCTAGCAACTACTTCTACCATTTCAGGAATTTCAAAACGAGGGTAAATAGGATCGCCTTTTACAACTTTGTACCTGTTCGAATTAAGCCCCAAACTTTTGCATCCTCATAGTAGCACTACCAAAACCTGTAAGCCCTAATTGTTCCCAGATTTTTGGAGCCCCTACAGGGATTACAGGGCTTACTAAAATAGATGGCAATGATACGCAATGCTTCTGCCAAGTGATACATAGCAGATTGCAAGCGTGCTTTGTCGCGCTTTATGAGCATCTTCAGATTTGGCCAATACCCAAGGCATTGTTTCATCAATGTATTTATTCATGCGACCAATAAAAGCCCATACAGTTTTGATAGCTTTATTAAGTTCCATATTTTCCATGGCTGCTTCAAACTCTTTTGCAGTTTGAACAGCTAATGTAGATACATCACGGTCCAAAGCATCCATATCATCGCATTTTGTAATCACACCACCATGGTATTTTTCAATCATCGCAATAGTACGGTTTAACAAGTTACCTAAGTCGTTAGATAAGTCAGCATTGATCTTTGTAACGAAATTAGGCAATGTGAAGTTACCATCATTGCCAAGCGTAATTTCACTTAATAAGTAGTAACGCAAAGGAATCTGCCCCATATGTATCGATCAATGGAATAGGATCAATAACATTACCTAAGGATTTACTCATCTTTAGTGCCGTCAACGATCATCCAGCCGTGGCCAAATACCTTTTTAGGTAATGGCAACTCAAGACTCATGAGCATCATAGGCCAAATAATTGTATGGAAACGTACAATCTCCTTACCTACTAAATGAAGATCTGCAGGCCAAGTATTTTTTGTATAATTCACCATCCCCATCAAATGGAGAAAGTGCACTAATATAGTTCACTAATGCATCGAACCAAACATATACTACATGTTTAGGATCAAATGGAACCTTGATACCCCAGTCAAAGGATGTACGAGATACAGCCAAGTCTTCAAGACCTTGTTTTACGAATTGGATCATCTCGTTACGACGAGATTCAGGTTGAATAAAGTCCGGATTCTCTTCAATAAACTTAAGCCATTGATCAGTATATTTGCCGAGTTTGAAGAAATAACTTTCCTCTTTAACACGCTCTACAGGGCGACCGCAATCTGGACAAGTATGATTTAGGAGGCCCTAGCTTCTGCTCTGTCCAAAATGTTTCGTCTGGTGTACAATACCAACCTTCATATTCAGCCTTGTAAATATCGCCTTTTTCATAAGCTTTTGTGAAAGAGCTCTTGCACTACCTTTTCATGGCGCTCATCAGTAGTACGAATGAAGTCATCGTTAGAGATATGCATCTTTTCCCACAATGCTTTAAAGCCATTTACGATATTCGTAGTGTATTCAAGAGGTGTAATACCTTGTGCTTCTGCAGCACGCTGAATTTTTTGACCATGTTCATCTGAACCAGTCAAAAAACGTACATCATAACCAGCTAAACGCTTGAATCGAGCGATTGTATCGGCTACAGATGTACAATACGTATGACCAATGTGCAACTTAGCACTTGGATAATAAATAGGTGTCGTAATATAATACGTTTTTTCTTTGTGTCTCCCATGATGAGTCTCCTTCTAACCTTCGAATGGGAAGGTTTAACGTTCTACAATATTATATACATCCCGGCGGGAAACGTTAAAACGCTTTGCCACCTGGCGAATAGCTTCTTTTTTAGGTACCCCTGTTTCTACAAGGGCTTGTACAGCATTTACATACGATACTGGTTCATCTGATACTTCAGTAGTATCAGACTCTACTGTCTCGCACCACCTACGATAAGGACGAATTCCACCTTTATAGGTGAGCTGTTCCAAATCATTTACAAGGCTTTCTAGATCCGTGCGTACAAAGGTTTCAAACTTCTTCGTCAGTTCCCTTGCCACCGTGATAGAGCGATTACCAAAGGCTTCATACATATCTTGTAAGACCTCTTGCAAACGATGAGGTGCTTCATAAAACATCAAGGTTCCCGTTACTTGTGAAAGTCGCTGTAGTTCTTCAACCCGATGTTTGCCCCGTTTAGGTAAGAATCCGGCAAAAGCAAAGGATTTAGTATCTAAGCCTGATGCAATAAGCGCTGTTAATGCCGCATTAGCACCTGGCAGTGGTACCACCGTTATACCTTCTTCAATAGCTTTTGTTACTAGGTCAGCCCCTGGATCAGATATAGCCGGCATGCCTGCATCACTAACGCAAGCAATAGACTGACCTTCTAACAAAAGCTCCATAATATAAGCACCTTTTTCCTCCTTATTATGTTCATGATAAGAAATTAAAGGCTTTTTAATATCAAAATGTTTTAATAATATGCCTGTATGGCGCGTATCTTCGGCAGCGATAGCATCTACTTCACCTAAGATACGAACTGCCCGATAGGTCATATCTTCTAAATTACCTATTGGTGTAGGCACTAGATATAAGATGCCCCATTCGTTATCGTTCATACCAAGAGGACACCTCCTTCGTGTACACATTAGGCTTCTCATAAACGATGAGTGGTGGCTCTAACACAAGACCAGCCTGACCTTGATAGAGAGCCTCTATTAGTACAAGTTTCGCAGGTTTATCTATCATACCGTGAATAAAGCGAATTCTCTTAGCTTGAAAGTTAGCTATTTCCAGTTCATACAGCACATATTGTAAACGACTAGCACTATAAATCATCCACAAACGACCTTTACACTTGATAAAGGACTGTACAGCTTTCAAAACTTCTTGTAACGATGTATGTTTATCATGAAGAGCAACCGCTCTTTCATCAGAAGTGGGCTTTGCACCGCTTTCATAATCATAAAAAGGAGGATTTACAATAACACCATCAAAGGGCTTGTCTTGTACATCCCGATACGACATATGACGATAATCGCCACATAACATCGTTACCACATCTTGTTTATGATTGTATTCAACACTACGTTGAGCCAATTCAATGATAGTCTTATTAATATCAATACCCGTTATATGGCCCGCTCCTAATGACGTACCAATGAGTGGCATAACACCCGTTCCCGTTCCTAGATCAACATAAGTATGACGACCGTTAAAAACGAGCAAAAATGAATGAGTGCTATAGCGTCAAAGGAAAAGCGAAACATATCAGTACGCTGATAAATCTGTAAGCCATCTATAATTAAATCATCAAGTCGTTCTTGATCATTCATCAGGCAATGCCACCTCGGACCATTTCAAATCGATAGTACGGCCCGCTTCGAGCTGTACCTTTACAGTATGCTTGTGATGATTTACCTTCAAGACCTTACCAATGCCTTCATCGGTGACGACCTCCTTACCAATACCTGGAGGCGCCACATCTTGAGGGGCTTGAGGGCGTTCCTTCTTCACATATAGGTCGCCACCCTTTTTATACAAATCATCTTCGTAATTGAGGCAGCACATCAAACGACCACAAACACCAGAAATTCTTCGTAGGGTTTAGGCTCAAGTTTTGATCCTTAGCCATTACGAATCGAAACAGGTGTAAAATCACCTAAAGATAATTTGAACAACACAAAGGTCGACCACAAGCACCGATACCATTTAGCACCTTAGCCTCATCGCGGACGCCTACTTGACGCAACTCGATACGCGTTCTAAATACTGTTGCTAAATCTTTAACGAGCTCACGGAAGTCAATACGGCCATCTGCAGTAAAGAAGAATATAATCTTATTCATATCAAATGTGTATTCCACATTGATAAGTTTCATTGGTAACTTGCGTTTTTCAATTTTTTCGAGACAAATTTCAAAGGCTTTTTCTTCGCGCTCTTTATTCTTCTCAATTTGTTTTAAGTCCTTTGGTGTCACCTTTCTAATAACTGGCTTAACAGGGAGCTACAACAGTATCTTCAAAGACCTCTTTTGGTCCGATCACAACTGTGCCGTATTCTACACCACGTGCTGTCTCAACGATAACCCCATCCCCAACGGATAGTTCTAATTGTTCAGGCTGAAAATAATAAATCTTCCCCGCCTTTTTAAAGCGTACGCCAACTATGGTTAGCATTTAATCCTCCTCCCGAGCATCATGAAGGGCGATACTAAGACCGTCCACCACGAGAGCGGTTTTTATATGTAAGCGCAAAGCCCGTTCTGCTTGCAATGTTTCGGTAATAACCTTAGACAATGCTTGCATAGACCAGCGCGGTAATAATCGTAATAATTGAGTTTTGTACATAGGTACTTGTAATTGCCCGTCTTGAGCCCCCATTTTAAGAGCCATCATATCTCTACTTACAAGGCGTAGCCAGTGCATCAATTCCGTTAGGCTTTCACGAGATAAGCTTTCACAAGCTAGAGAAATCATAGAAAACCATCTTGTTTCAAAAGCGAGCATGTCCATTACCTTAACAGCTAACTCTAGCATTTCAATGCGATCTTGAGTAGCCAATTTTTCCACTAACTGTGGATTGCCATGACCGGCTAACAAAGCCTGCTCAATATCACCGGTGATGCCACGTGCCACAAGTGCCGTGCGAATCGTATCTACATCAACACTGTTAAAACCAACTCCCATACATCTAGAAATGATGGTAGGCAATACGGTGTTAATCTTGTTCGTAATAATAATGAAATACACCTTGTTCTGGCGGTTCTTCAATGGTTTTTAACATAGCATTTGCCATGACTGCGTTAGCCGTATGAAAGTCCTCCACAATAACTACGCGGTTACCATTCCCGGCTACAGACAGATGGTCTTGTAGTAAGGAATACCACTGTTCCACCTTTAAGGTTGTCTTCATAGGACGAATCCAAAAGGCATCGCCCTTATCCATATAGATAGGCAAACCTTCTGCTTCAATACGTTTTTCAGCCTCACCATTAGCAAGACGTGCTTCTTTAACGTCAGCTAAATACGATTCTCCCTTGGGTTGAGAGAATACTTGACGTCCTAATAATAATGATGCCAAACCGATTGCCATATCTAGCTTACCAAGACCTGCTTCACCATAAAACAAAAGGCTATGTGGCAATGCATTGCTACTTACAAGTTTCGATAGGTGTGCCTTGATCGAATCTTGACCAATTATAGAATCAAAATATGTCATAGCCCCTCCTATCAATACATGCTCAATATTAATATTATATAAGAAAAAGGCGACTTTTAAAAGAGTCGCCCTATCCTAAGGTAGTAGATTTACTACTGCTTGATATACATCGTTATGAATTTCTTCAATGGTGCGCAATGTATACTGACTGGAATTACCTTTTGTGGCACAAGGAATTCGGTGCCATTGATAGCGTTCTACTAGCTCTTCATAGGCATCGTGAACAGCTACTAAATATTGATGATTTCCTTCGTGAATATCACCTGTATTACCGCCCGTTTTACCAGTACGCTCAGCCATTAAGGCTTCACTCACTTCGAGAGGCATATCTAAGAGACATACCGCATCAGGTGTGGGCAAAGCAAATTTGTTAAATTCAAAGTCTTCAAGCCAATCTCAAAAATGCAGTACGTTCCTTTGGATCATCGTATTTAACCATTTGGTGCACCATATTAGACGTCGTATAGCGATCTGCAATAATAATGCCCCCATTTTTATAGAACTCTTCCCAATCAGTTCTAAAGGAAGCAAATCGATCGATGGCATACATGGAGCTTGCCACATAAGGATTTACATCATGTACATCTTTACCAAATTCACCAGCTAAATACATTTTAATAGGCATAGCGGCACCACTATCATAGTTTGGAAAGCTCACAGATTTAACGGCATGCCCCTCTTTAGTCAAGCGTTCTACTAAAAGTTTAGTTTGTGTAGCCTTACCGCTACCATCTCCGCCTTCTAAGATAATTAAAGTCCCCATAATTACTCCTGTAACACCCAGATTGTTTCCAATGACATATCATCGGCTCCATTCGGCACATACCCTAGAGCCTTCCGATTCTCTATATATTGTAACACAGAGGAGCTAATCTCTTCACCTACTGCTACACAAGGAATCCCTGGTGGATAATAAGCTATAGTCTCTCCTGCAATACGATGCAGTGCATCTCGTAAAGGCACTTGCTCACGATTTGCATACATCGCATTGCGAGGAGTTACACGCACAATAGGTTTAGGTAGCAATGAAGAATCTTTACTAAGATTTTCTGTATTCTCCACCATGTTACTATTAGCTACTTTAGATGTATGTAATATAGTATCACTTATAGCTTGTACGGCTTGAATGAGGAACGTTATAGACTCTTTTGTATCGCCAATAGTAATGAGCACTAACACATGGTGCGCTTGCACTAACTCTACCTCAATACGATATTCGCGCAACATCCGTTCAAACTCAATACCTGTCAGTCCAAGTGCTTTAGCATCAATTAGTACTTTTGTACAATCATAGTTTACTACTCGTTCTTGAATGTCTATATATTCCATAGTAGTAATACCTGAAATCTTATTGAGCTCATGACGCAAATATAGGCTCAATTCTACGGTTCGACTTATTAGCGCCTTACCTTCAGTGGCTAATTGGTAACGCGCCATATCTAAGGAGGCAAGGAATATGTAATTGGGACTAGTGCTTTGTAGCATTTGATGCATTTGCGTAATGCGACGCTGATTGATTTTATCCCCTTGGCCTAATAGCCAAGAGGTTTGCGTTAAAGAACCTACCGATTTATGCGTGCTTTGTGCCACTAAGTCTGCACCTGCCGCAATGGCTTCAACAGGTAAATTTTCTGAAAATGGTAAATGAGGTCCGTGCGCTTCATCAACAAGAACAACCATCCCTCGTTTATGCGCTTCTTTTACAATCTTTACAATATCTACACCTACACCATAATAGTTTGGATACACTAAGAGAATCGACTTAGCCTCTGGATGAGCATCCATGGTTTTAATAGCATCCTCCACTGATACACCTAAAGGGATACCCCACCGATCATCAAATTGGCAGTCCATATAAACAGGCTTCGCACCAGATAACACTAATCCACTTATAACAGAGCGATGTGCTTCTCGAGGAATGATAATCGTTTCATCAGGACCTACAGTCCCCATAATCATCGCTTCAATTAAAGCGGTTGTGCCATTAATAGAGAACCAGCAATCATCAGCTCCATATATTTCAGCTGTTAGATCTTGAGCCTCTTTTAATTCCCGTTCAGGTTCATGTAAATCATCTAGAGCATACATAACCCCTAAATCATATGGCAGTGCCGGTCCCATCCAGTCTTTTAGTAACTGAGGCGCTTCAACACCAATCTTATGACCAGGTGTATGAAAAGGCACAAAATGTTGTTCCTTATATGATTCTAAAGCCTCTACAAAAGGCATTTTCTCTTGATTGCTCATATATACCTCGTAAAAAAGGCATGAATCTCAATGAGACTCATGCCCTTTTGCATGTTATTTATCGCTGTGGACGACGCTTAGGATTAAACAGATTCATCCCTTTGTCTATGCCCACATCTAAAGTACCTAATACAGCCTTTACTGTATCTTTGATACCTTTTTGTACTTTCTCTTGTGATTCTTCACTAAATGGTGCTAACACGTGGTCAATGACAGTCCATTGTGGTAATGGACGACCAATACCTACGCGAAAACGCGGAAAATTTTCTGTTCCTATATGGGAGATTAAGGATTTAATCCCATTATGCCCACCAGAACTACCATTTGGTCGAATTCGCAATTTGCCTACCGGTAAATCCATATCATCATAAATACAATACACATCAGATGGATCGATCTTGTAGTATCGCATTAATGGACCTATAGATTCGCCACTTGCATTCATAAATGTTTGAGGCTTTACAAGCAATACCTTTTCACCAGCTACATTAATACTGCACACCTCTGCCTTTTGTTCCTCTCTCCAAGGCGTGTGAGGGACGCTATCCGCAATGGCATCGATGACCATAAATCCAATATTATGTTTTGTCGCTTCATATTGCTTGCCTGGGTTACCAAGGCCTACTACTAACTTCAAGAATCACCTATTATTTATCAAATAAATTACTTACTGAAACTTCATGAAAGATACGCATAATTGCTTCGCCTAATAATGGAGCTACAGATAGTTGCGTTACATTGTCTAATTTGCAATTTTCTGGTAATGGCATTGTGTTTGTTACGATAAGCTCTTTAATGTTAGAGTTTGCAATGCGTTCACTTGCTGGATCTGTTAATACTGCATGGGTAACAGCAGCCATAACAGATTTAGCACCAAATGCTTCTAATGCTTTAGCACCTTCTACAAGAGAACCTGCTGTATCTACAATATCATCAACGATGATACAGTTTTTGCCTTTTACATCACCAATGAGGTTCATAACTTTAGCTACGCCTGGTTCAGGGCGTTTTTTCTCGATGATTGCAATTGGCGCACCAATGCGGTCAGCCAAATCACGAGCACGTGTTACGCCACCAAGGTCTGGAGAAACAACGATAACATCTTCTAGATTGTTTTTCATTAATATATTTAGCTAAAATGGATGCACCATATAAATGATCTACTGGCACATCGAAGAAGCCTTGAATTTGACCTGCATGCAAGTCAATTGTTACAAGACGTGTAATACCAGAAGTTTGCATCAAGTTAGCTACTAATTTTGCTGTGATAGGTTCACGGCCACGAGTCTTGCGGTCTTGGCGAGCATAGCCATAATAAGGTACTACAGCTGTAATATGACGTGCAGAAGCGCGTTTCAACGCATCAGCCATAACCATTAATTCCATTAAATTATCGTTTACAGGATAGCTAGTTGGTTGAATGATAAATACATCTTTGCCACGTACGCTTTCATCAATCATAATTTGTACTTCACCATTATTAAAGCGACCTACAAATGCTTCACCTAAAGGCAAACCTAAATAATCACAAATTTCCTTTGCCAATGCAGGATTCGCATTACCTGTGAAAATTTTAAGTTTTTTGCCGTCTTCAAATGCCATTTTGTTACCCTTTCATTTGTTCCTATACTGGTTACTTATCCATAATCTATCCATTACAGATACACACTATTGCCTTTTTATTGTATACTATTTTGCCCAAATTGTGTTAAAAAATTATAATATTTTTTTATTTCTTTTTGAAAGTATCGTCTGTTACCCAATTTTCTTTCACAATTTGCTTACTACGGCCCACTGCTAACGCCTTATCTGGTACATTTTTAGTAATAGTAGAACCTGCTCCTACATAACTATAATTACCTACTGTTACAGGAGCAACTAAGTTACTATTACAGCCTACAAAATGCACCATCGCCAATGGTCGTACGATGTTTAACTTTACCATCATAATTTACAGTAATCGTACCACAACCAATATTAACACCAGATCCTACATCACTATCGCCGATATAAGATAGATGTGGGAACTTAGTTCCTTCTCCAACATTAGAATTTTTCACTTCTACAAAGTTACCTACATGAACCTTGTTACCTAAAACTGTATTCGGACGCAAATGGACATATGGACCTACATCTACACCATCTTTTACTTCACAGTCATGACCATAGGTAAAGTGAATAATCGTATCATTACCAACTTTCACATTTGTTAAACGAGTATGTGGACCAATTTCACAACGTTCACCAATTACAGTATCACCTTAAGTATTGTACCAGGATACAAGATTGTATCGGCCCCTACTGTTACCTCAGGAGCTACATATGTATTGGCTGGATCAATAATTGTTACACCAGCTGTCATTAACTCAATATTTTTACGATGTTTTAAAATAGCCTCAGCTTCAGCTAACTGCAAACGTGAGTTTACACCTAGAGACTCTTCAAAGTCCTTAGTCATATAAGCGCTTACCTTATCGCCACCATTTACAAGAATACCAACTACATCTGTGATATACAATTCGCCTTGTGCATTATCATCAGATAATTGATCTAAGCACGGCCATAATTTTTTACTATCAAAAGCGTACATTCCTGTATTTACTTCTTGAACAGCTAATTCTTCAGGTTTACCATCTTTTCTGTTCTACGATGCGAACTACAGAACCTTCTTCATTACGAATGATACGACCATAACCAGTTGGGTCAGGCATATGTGCTGTTAAAATCGTACAGCTGCACCAGAGTTTTTATGCTCCTCTAAAAGAGCCTCTAAGCTTTCCTTTGTAACGAGTGGAGTATCACCACACAACAATAAGATTGTACCATCATAATCACCAAGCACTGGTTGAGCCATTTTTACGGCATGACCTGTACCATTTTGTTCTTCTTGACGAACAAATTCAGCACGATTACCTAAGTAATTTTGTACTGCATCACCGCCAAAACCAACGATAACCACATCGCGATTTGTACCGATGGATTGAACCGTTTCAAGAACACGTTCTACCATAGCTTTGCCGCCAACTTTGTGCAATACTTTTGGCAATTTAGACTTCATGCGCGTACCCTTACCAGCAGCTAAAATAAGGCTTGCAATATTCATAGTAATCTCCTATCTGTTATCTCTTATATCTAGACCATTTACACTATTAATCTCATCATATTAGTCAGCAAACTAAAACTCCATATAGAGTTATTATAGCTAACTATAATGGATGTAATATTAATTGGTTATTCTTCATCAAATACTGGTTCTATATTGATTTTCTTTGTATTTTCATCGATACCATAGAAAGTAAATAATGATTCATAATCATCTATTAACTTTGGATTTGGCTCTGCCGTTGCTACAAGAACACCCGTACCAACTACAATACCACTCATTTCAAGTACAAGTTCTTTAAGACCTTTTGCTGTACCTCCAGCTTTCATAAAGTCATCGATAATTAAGACCCTAGCATTCGGTGGAATAGCACGTTTAGTAAGCGTCATAGTTCTGAATACGACCAGAGGAACCTGTTACATAGTTGATACTAATAGCAGACCCTTCTGTTACCTTACTATCACGACGAGCAATAACGAGAGGTTTATTAAACGCTCTAGCCACCATAACAGCTAAAGGAATCCCCTTCGTTTCAACCGTCAAAATATAATCTGGATTGCGGTCCATAAAGCGAGTCATTATGATTTCCCCAAGACGTGTCATTACATGCCAGTCATATAAGATGTCAGACATATAAATAAAACCGCCAGGAATAATACGATCTGGCTCCATTAAACGAGCTTGCACATCTCGTAGAATATCATTTGCTTGAGTACCCTTCCGATGAGGAATAAAACGTACCCCGCCTGCCACACCAGCCACTGTTTCTAATGTGCCCAGTTGAAAGTGTTCCATAGACTGTCTTACACAGGTTAAATCTTCACTAACCGTAGATTTCGCCATGCCAAAGAAGTCACAAAAATAATTCAAAGGAATCAATTTTTGCGGTGAATCAACTAACAATTTTGTCATTGCCACCATTCGTTCCACGCGCCGTACTTTATCCATAGAATTATCCTTTACCATTCATCATATAACTATTGATTGTACTCATTCAATAACAGTCATGAGTCATCTCAAATATATCTATTATTTATTATACCATAATTTCCGAATATTCGAGGTTTTGAATACATTATAATTCGGTAAAACAGAAAAACTCTCTAGACCTCATATAATACTGTAAAACTAGACCTTATAGTCTATTACAATAATATGTGAACTAGAGAGCTTTGATTATAAAACGTATACCTTTACAGTTTGACGTCCAAACTGCAATGCTTCAGAGCGAGAATCAAATGCTAAATCAATGCGATGCCCTTTAATAGCACCACCTACATCGTCAGCTACAGCATAGCCATAACCTTCAATGTATAATCTCGTGCCTAATGGAATTAATTTTGGATCTACAGATACAATGCCCTTCTTCAAGCGACTACCTGTAGCCGTAAAATTTCCATTTCCAGGATCTTGAGCAGAATAAGCACTAGCCTCATAGTTAACACGCGGGAGTATTTATTCGGCACATCATGACTTAATGCTGTACCATGACCACCATATCGAGTCTCCATCTTTTCTAAAGCATTCATCGTAGCAGGACCAACACGACCATCTACAGCGAGTCCTTTAGATTTTGAAATTTTCGTACGGCCTGTTCTGTGTTATAACCATAAATGCCATCTACAGAATCATGCAAAAACCTTGATGTTTAACATTGTTTGGACCTTACTTACATGGTGCCCCCGTTGTCCCTTATCAATCGTTTTCGCCAATGATACAGAAGATACCATTGTAGTCATACAAACAAGAAAGCGTACATGCAATAATTTTTTTTACCATATACACCTCACCTTACATTAAGTAGTTATACTATACAGTATTAAATAATCTATAAACAATATTGAGATAGTAATACAAAAATGCATGTATAATGCACTTTATTAACTACATATATATCATAGAAATCTAAGATACCAATGAAACAAAATCTCCATTATGGACTACTTTATCTAGAGTAAAATGTAATTTAACATTAGATGTATGGGAGTCAATAATGGAGACTTTACTAATACTATTTAATTTTAGCAGTTATGATACAAACCAATATGGCACTCTTTACGATTAGCACCAACTATACGTAAGTATGTATAACCTATAATTGCAGAAATAATAGAGCCGATTAATACCCCACCCTTAGCCATCTCTTGAGCATGACCTGGATCAAAAGCTAGAACGGAAACAAATATACTCATAGTAAAACCAATACCACATACAATGGATGTACCATAAATAAATTTCCAGTTAGCTTCTGCTGGCATAGGTACAATACCTAACTTAATCATGCCAAACATAGCACCAAAGATACCGATTTGTTTCCCTAAAATAAGACCTAGGGCAACGCCTAAAACAACTGGATGTGTTAAATCTGCTACACCAAATCCACCAAGACTTACACCGGCATTAAAGAAAGCAAAAATAGGAACAATAACAAAGCTTACCCAGTTAGATAAATAATGTTCCCAATGTTGCATTGGTCTCACATATTTACGACCAATCTTGCCCCGTTCAGGAATTGTCATCGCCAAGATTACGCCTGCCATTGTAGCATGCAAGCCAGAACGAAGAATACAGTACCATAAAATGATCCCAAGAATGATATAAGACAAAGATCTAACGTAACCAGACCGATTACAATAAATCAATAACCCCGTTACAACTACAGCAGCAAATAAATAGAAAAGATTAAGATTTGCTGCGTAGAATATAGCAATAACAATGATGGCAATTAAGTCATCAATAACAGCTAAGGCTGTCAAAAATACTTTCATAGAGTTAGGAACTCTTGAGCCTAATGCAGTTATTACACCTATAGCAAAAGCAATATCTGTCGCAGTAGGAATAGCCCATCCATGAACGTAAACTTCACTAAATCCAGCAATAAGATAGTAAATAATAGCAGGTACTAATACACCAAATAATGCAGCAATACCTGGCATGATACGCTTAGCATTCGTATTTAGTTCACCACTTACCAATTCACGTTTTACTTCTAATCCAACAAAGAGGAAAAAAATCGCCATTATGCATCATTAACCCACTCCATCGTTGTTAATGGACCTAGTTTTAAATTAACCAGAGACATATATTGTGTTGCCAATGGGGAATTCGCTACGATTAATGCAATAAGTGTAGCTCCTAGTAAAACGGCAGTAGCCGAACCAGGAGAACGTAAAAGTACAAATATCCGTTCCATATGATTCCTTCCTAATATGATAAGTTTATTATTTGTTCTTAATAGATCTTATTTTATAAGCCACAATTAAAACTATAGCACCTAATAAACCAGAAATAATAGAGCCTATAAAGATACCAATTTTAGACATTTCTTGAGTTACACCAGGTGGAAATGCCAATGTAGCCACAAATAAGCTCATAGTAAAACCAATACCACAAATAATGGCTGTACCATAAACCTCTGGCCATGTTGTATTAGTAGGCATCTTAATAATCTTAGATTTAACCAAAACGAAAACAGCAGAAAAAATACCAAACTGTTTACCTAAAATAAGGCCTAATGAAACGCCTAGTACAACAGGATGGAATAGGTGATCTGCTGAAACATCAGCAAAGGATACACCAGCATTTAAGAAACTAAATAAAGGAATAATCAAGAAATTAACCCAATTCTTCAGTTTATCAGCCCATTTATGCATAGGATATACTGTTTCACCATCAAGTTTACCTGTTGCAGGAATAGTCATAGCTAAGACAACACCTGCAATGGTTGCATGAACACCAGACTTTAATACAAAGTACCAGAGAGCTGCACCTAATACACCGTATAATACAGGTCTAACATATCCCTGTTTATTAGTATACCACAGTGCACCGGTAACGATAGCAGCACCAATCAAGTATGGGAAATCAACACCAGCACCATAAAAGATAGCTATAACAATAATAGCGATTAAATCATCTATAACCGCCAATGCAGAAAGAAATGCCTTCATAGCTTGTGATACACGCTTACCGAGCATCATAATTACACCTATGGCAAATGCAATATCAGTAGCTGTTGGAATTCCCCAACCATGAGTATACTCAGGCACAGATCCAGCAATTAAGAAATATACTAAAGCTGGTGTCACAACGCCTGCAAGAGCAGCTAATACTGGTAGTAGTCGTTTTGAATTTGTATTCAGCTCACCAGAAATCATTTCTGATTTAATAGCTAGCCCTACATATAGGAAGAAAAGAGCCATTAATCCATCATTTACCCACTCCAATATATCCATAGGGCCCCAATACACATGCATTAAGGAGAAATACTGTTCTGCTAGCGGAGAATTTGCTGTAATAACACCAAGAATAGCGGCTAATAAGAGCATAATACCGCCAGATGATTCAGACTGAATAAATGCTTTTATATAATTCATAGTAACTACCACTTTCTCAATCATAAAATAAATACAAATTTTACTACATAAAATTATAACTAATATATATTATTATATCATTTTAGTTCGAAATTAATCAATAAACTTATGATGAACCTCATTGATTAAGTGTATAAAATATACAATGAATTAATGATTAAATCCTCTAATTAAAGAAATAAAAAATACTACTAGAGGAATAGTTAAACAAATACCTGCTATAGTATTTGTAACTGGATTGGACCAAAGTGGCATAATAAATCCAAGTAATACTAAGGTACCACAACAGATTGGTGTACGCCAAACATGTTTTATCTCAGCCGATATTTTAGATTCTGTAGCACTAGCTCTGCCAAATTTCTTTTTAATAGTCATAATAATACCAGTCACGATGCCTACAATAAGAACAATATCCCAGATGGCCCATAATATTTTAAGAGCCATCGTATTATGATTATGAATATGGAGATTAATCATTGTAGTCATGCCCGTAAAATACCAGGGGATATTTTTTGTAGAATACATATCCTTAGTAGAATCAGTATATAAATTAGCATAGACTGGTTGACCCAAGAACATAGCTGGATCATCATCATTTTCAGCACCTAAATAAAATGCATAATGATGATTATTAAATTTAGATGGATAATCTATAGATATAAGCTGACGATCTGGGTATGCTTTCATAATTCGAGAGATAGCTTCAGATGGTTGTAAAATGTCAGATTGACCAATTGAAAGTTCTTGCTTTGCAGTGTGTAGTACATCTGCATTATAGCTGTCATTAGCAATAAAAAATCCACCTACCCATACACCTGTAATACATAAGATAAATCCCCATACAGTAGCAACCATAGCAAATTCTCGATGTAATGTACTTAATTTCATATAGTTAGACAATACAGTGGATTTGGCAAAGCTTTTACGAAATGGACCGTATAAAAAAATACCAGAAATAATAGATAACCCACATACTAAAGATAAAATCGTTACAATATAAATTCCTGTTTTACCAAGATCTAATCGAGTATGTAATTGGTGAAGCGTATGTAACACACTTCGAACCCAAGGATGCGCAGGCGTTTCATGATGCGTAGTAATAAGCCCCTTTGTTTTAGGATTATATAATACATAATCCCCTCCCATCCCCATACGTGCTGGAGGTGCTACAGTTGCGGAAGAATCAATAATACGATACCGTAAAATATGTGTAGCCCCCATAGCTGGAGAAATATTTAAAATATCCTTAGACGGATATTTTTCTTTCACTAATAGGGCACCTTCATCAGCATAATTAAAAATAGACATTTCTTGTTGGCTCATCTCCATTGATAACGAGGAGTGATGTGACCCTCCTTGAGCCCATGCATTTAATTCAGTTCTGAACATAAGGACAAGTCCTGTAATGCAGAACATTAAGAAAAATAGCACAGAAAGTATAGATAACCATTTATGAATTTTATAAATTCTTTGACATACATATGCCTCCTTTCTCATTATTTTATACATCTATTCTTATATCAATACAATACAGCAACCACTATGGGTATAGAGTATATAAAGAAGCTCCACTTGAATGTATATATTATAGTATGATACAATATGTACATCATGCGGGCGTAGTTCATCGGTAGAATGCGAGCTTCCCAAGCTTGAGAGGAGGGTTCGATTCCCTTCGCCCGCTCCATATAAAA
>SCPN01000731.1_pt1 | contig 21217 bp, 23 predicted proteins | sample 6106831 | NCBI WGS metagenome assembly SCPN01 (sample SAMN10720447, study PRJNA508395) | human gut metagenome | isolation source: Participant 1, 0 month
TTGTATCCCTAAAAGCAGTAGAAAAAGAGGAAGCGTACAAGACAAGCAGTGAGACAGATGGCATTAGTCATGGCAGTAAAGAAGTTGTAACAGGCTTTGCAAATAAAGACAATGTCACATTACAGATGAAGTATAATGACAAGTCAAACATAAGTGATAAGGCTGTCAGCTTTACTCCAAAGGGCGGCACAAAGAAGATTACTAAAAAAGATAACGGTTCAATGAGAAGAGATCTCAGTGCTCAGTATTTACAGCAGTACGAGATGGGAACAGGTATCAACCTTGGTAATACTGAAGAAGCCGTGGTTTATGGTGTTGGCTCAAAACTTGATGTAATTGCAGGAACAGATGAAACTGCTTATGATAAAGCATGGGGTCAGCCTGAGATTACAGAAAAATATTTTGAGAAGCTTCATTCTTATGGTATCAATACAGTGCGTATTCCTGTAGCCTGGTCAAACGGTGACAAGGATGACGGAACATACACAATTGATTCTAAACTTCTTGCCCGTGTTGAGCAGTTGACAAACTGGGCATTAAATCAGGGAATGTATGTATCAATGACCACTGATAATCAGTGGTAAGTCAGTTGGTGCGGCGCTAAAAAGATGCAGGAAACAAAGTTGCAAATGAAACAGTACGTGCCAATGCTTGGAAGCGTTATGAAAGATACTGGACACAGATTGCTAACCGATTCAAAAACTATTCTGACCATCTTATTTTAGAGAGCGCAAATGAAGAATTAGGTGAGAGATTAAATGACAAAATCAGTATCTATACCGGATATTCTAAGACAACTAGCGAAAGCGAACTCTCTAAGTGGTCAGGCGGAAAGTATACGAAAGATTATACCCAGGCCGGAAACTTGACACTTATGGAACAGTATGAGACTACAAATAAAATCAACCAGAAATTTGTAGACATTATCCGTAAAACAGGAGGAAACAACGCATACAGACATCTGTTGATAGCAGGCATTGATACAAATATTAAAAATACCTGTAATGAAATTACATACAGTGAGGATAAAGATGGCGATGGAGTTAAAGAAAAATATACAGTAGAAAATCCATTTAAGATGCCAACAGATTTGACTTGCAATGGAAAGAATCGTTTATTTGTATCTTTACATTACTATACCCCATGGGATTTCTGTGGTGACGGTGGCAGTGGCTCTTATACATATGGTGATCAGGCTAATTTAAGAGAAGAACTTTCACCATTGAAAAAATTCAGTGATGACGGTTACGCTGTTATTTTAGGTGAATGTGGAGTTTGCAGTCCGATGACAGTTACAGGTAGTGTTAGTAAATGGTTTGAAGATACATTTACAATGTGCAGACAGTACCATATTGTACCTGTAATGTGGGAAACAGGTCAGTTCTTTGACCGTTCAAACGGAAATCTTAAATTTAGAGATTTAGGAGAATTCTGGAATGCTACAAATGTAAATGCGGAAGGTGTTTATGCAAGTGGTAATACAGATATTAAGAATGTTACAGGAAAGATTGATGTATCTAAAGTTGTAACAGATATACCAAGTACTTCACCTGTTTGGAGCTGGGAAGGTATCTGGTATAAGAATGGTGGAGATTCTGCCGTTGGTTCAGACCGTTACAGTGCAAATCCTTCAACAGGTTCTAAAGCAGAAGATTTTGTACCTGTATCAAAATGCATTCCTACAGTAGACGGAGATACTACAGAGGTTCAGTTTGATGCGACAGGATACCAGATGTTTATCAAGTTGGATTATACAAAGTATACAAATCCTTACTTAGTAGTGAAATTTGCAGACGAAACTTTAGATCCTGCAAACTTCAATGACAAGGGTGAGGATAATGTAGGACATATCCAGTTGGGAACAGCCGGAACTCCATCATTTAATGATATATTAGACATTGATTTGAAGGACTTCAACGGAAAGGCAATCAAGATTAATGATGCCGGAGTTATTGCAAATGCAGCAACACCATGGATTAGCTTGACATTCAGCGGAAGACCTACAGTCACAGGAGTATATGTTTATGACGCAAAATAATGTTTATTGGTTGTAAAGCAACAGATAAACTGATATTAAAAAAGAGTTGTCGAGTAATCGGCAGCTCTTTTTTGTGGATAGGGAAATTTTTATTCCACAAACCACTATTCAACGGCAATCTAATGTGTTATCATAACTATGTATAGCTTTAAATTTGAGCTTTGAATTTTATGAATGACTTTCAACAAGTAGATTTAAGACGGGGGTGGTTATTTGTTTAGAAAGCCTGTAAAAGGAAAGAAAGCGAAAACCATATCGTGTAAAGAGGCACATTTGAAAGAGCAAGTTTCGGACATGGTCTATAAAAATCCGGATATAAAGAGAGTGTCTCAGGCAGAAGTCATAGAAAAGACAAGCTATATACAGGTGATGGATGCGGATATAGAGGGGGCGTCTGTCAGGAGTACAAAAATAGGAAAAGCAGATAATGATATCACACTAAGCAATCTATTTCATGATTTGGGACAAAACTTAGATGATTTGAGGAATGGAGAACAAGGGGGAGAAAAATGATTAGTGGTGTTCAGGGATTGAAAATAAAGCCATTGGCAGAATTGAAAAATGACGGAATACAGAAACATACAAGCATAAAAAGTTTTAGTACGGTGCTTAGCAGCCAGAAGAAAAAAGCAGAGAATACATCTGCTTCAAAGGCTGCTAAAGAATCAGCTAAGTCAGACAGTTCAAATGCAGATACGACTGTAAATAAATCATCAGATAGTGATTCAACAGCAGGAAAAATTTTATATAAAAATGCGTCGACAGGTGAGACATATGTGTATGTTGATGTTGCAGATGACAAGACATCTAAGACAAACAAGACATCGGATACAAATACAGCAGATGCGATGAAAAAGACAAAGTATGACAGTATATTCAAAAAGGCGGCAAAAAAATACGGTGTATCTGAGAGCTTACTTAAAGCCGTTGCAAAGGCAGAGTCAAACTTTAACCCGAATGATGTTTCAAGTGCGGGAGCTATCGGAGTTATGCAGTTGATGCCATCTACGGCAAAAGAACTTGGTGTTACAAATCCGTATGATGCAGAACAGAATATTATGGGTGGTGCAAAGCTGATTGCGGCGCATTTAAAGAAATTTAACGGCGATGTAAGACTTGCTCTTGCGGCGTACAATGCAGGAAGCGGTGCGGTCAAGAAATATGGCGGAGTGCCTTCATTCTGCAAGACATATGTAAATAGAGTTTTAAGTTATAAAAAAGCTTATGAGACAGCAAATGCAGTAGGTTAAACCTGCTGCATTTGCTGTTATAGCTGTAATTTAAAATTAATATCAATAAATAAAAATATTCTGATATTTATAGGTGTTTAATAATTAATCCTAAGTCCTTTAGGATAGTGATTTTTGATGGTGTTGTTTGTGATTTTGCCCCAGCCAAGACTTAAACCTTTAAAGCATACTAAAACAAATCCCTTTGCATTGTTTAGCGAGTTGTCGGTTATCTGTATAACGTCACCGTGCAGATATTTTTCTGCCTGTTCATCTGAACATTCAAAAGAATATTTTACATCGGTCGGTTTGAGATATTTTGCAAAAGCATGTGCCGGTTCAAAACGGTTTTTCTTTCTTGTGGCTATGTGAAGTCCCGGTCTGAGAAGTTTAATTCCTTTAAGTTCAGGCATTTTGTCGGGAATCAGGTAAAGTTCATCACCAAAATATTCATATCTTTTGTCTGAATATAAGTCTGTATCATTTATAAATTCAGTAAGAAATTCAACTAGCTGTTTTCTTTCGCTTTTAGACAAAATATTTTTGCCGGATGATTTCTTTTTCTTTTTTTGAGTGGCTGTTTCACCGCCGTTTTTCCTTAATCTTACTGCAAAATGACCTTCGCCTTTTATTTTATGCGGCCATAATCTGAGTGAACCTTTAATTGCCGTTTTTTCGTCATCGGTCAATGGTTTAAATTCTTCTGAAACAAAGTCAGGATTTCCGTTTGAAATATCAATTTCAAGAATATCGTGATAGTCTTCAACACAAAAATCAGGGTATTCCCGTAAAAACCAGACCAAAATTTCCTCATTTTCAGCGGGAGCAAAAGTACATGTTGAATAGACAATGACACCGTCAGGTTTGAGCATGTTCTGTGCCTGTGACAGGATTGAACGCTGTCTTTGTGCACATAAAGCAACATTTTCGGATGTCCATTCTTCAATGGCAACATCATCTTTTCTAAACATCCCCTCACCGGAACAAGGCGCATCTACGATTATTTTATCAAAGAAAGCCGGAAAATATTTCGCCATGTTTTCAGGAGTTTCATTACAGACAACAGCATTTGAAATGCCAAGTCTTTCAATGTTTTGTGAGAGTATTTTGGCTCGCTGGCCAAAAATTTCATTTGATACAAGTAAGCCGTTTCCATCAAGCATACCGGCAAGCTGGGTGGATTTTCCGCCGGGGGCAGCGCAGAGGTCGCATACTATATCACCGGGCTTTGCATCTGAGAGAGCAGCAACGGACATTGCACTTGGTTCCTGAATGTAATAGGCACCTGCTTCATGCAGAACATGGCGGCCGGGTTTCTCGTCAGGGACAGCATAAAACCCTTCTTTGGCCCAGGGAACAGGGCTTAAAAAGAAGGGTAATGCATCCTGAGACTTTATTTTTAATGGATTTATGCGGAGTCCGTATGATTTTTCATCTGAATAGCTTGCATTAAACAATTCAAATTCTTCAGGACTGAGCATAGACTTCATTCGTTCAATAAATTTCTCGGGTAAATTCATAATTTAATTATTTCTCCATTTATTAAATTAAATCTGCTATGTCGATATTTTCGCCTGTAAGTCCGATATGTGCACCGGCTTTAGCTTCTGATGTATCTTTATGCGCAATAAGCCATTTGTTTTTAGCCCAAAGGAGAGCATCCTCAGAATTGGCTTTTGTTATTTCAGGCATATCAAAGTTTGTGTATTTTGGAAGAACAATAGCTACTCTAAAGCCTTCACCTTTCTTTGCACTGCAAGGAGCATAGTGAAGTGTTGTAGAATAAAGTTCAACGGCTGTTCCTTTAGGACAGAGGAAAGCTTCTGTTTTGCTTGAATCAATAATGCCGTTTTCAACATCCTGAAGTTTAGCGACGAGAAGAATTGCGTCATCAGCGGCAATATCAATTTCACTGTCTCTGTGGTATTCATAGCAGTTTAACTTTGTGTTTGTACCGTTGCAGTATCCGATTTCGATTGGCATTCCACCGTAGCAATTGTCACGGAGCTGTACAAAAGCAGGGGTATTTTCAAGAGCTTCACAAGTAGGCTCATAGATAACTCCGTCAGCAGGTTTGTCTGTCTCACTTTCGAGTTTTTCTAAAAGAAGTTTGTAGTCGTATCCGTCAACAATACGACCGTAAGGTTTAAATGCTTCATCTGTAACTGATTGAATTTTCATAAATATTATCCTCCTGAAATAAGTTTTAGCATGCTTCTGTATTTATTAAATAAAATATAGAAGCAAAAATATAGATTTTACGACATTCGTTTTTTATATATGATTTGTATCATATATAATTGTACCATACAAACAAGGCTGTTGTCACTTTGATAATTGGTGTTAGTATACAAGTATACTTGTACACTTGTTTTATAAGTGAGCATTAGTTATAATAGTCATATGAGTGCACAGTAGTTATCTATAATTAAAGACAAATTGATGGGAGGAACCGTATGAGAGTTGCACTTGGACAGATTGACATGGTATGGGAAGATAAAAAAGCGTCTGTCGCAAAGGCAGAAAAAATGATATGTGATGCAGCTTTACAAAATGCGGATATAATTATTTTCCCGGAGATGAGTTTTACAGGTTTTTCTATGAATCTTTTAAAGACAGGTGAAAAAAGACACGCATCCGATACAGTGAAAAAGATGTGTGAGTTGTCTGAAAAATATGATATTGCCATAGGTTTTGGATGGGCGGCACTGCCTGAAAAAGAGGGAGAGAAAGGAAAAAATGTTTTTTCGGTTGTGGATAATACAGGAAAACTTATTGCCGAGTATGAGAAAATTCATCCGTTTACATATGGCGGGGAAAGTGATGTTTATGACGGCGGGGACAAGATAGTTTCCTTTCCGTTTAAGGAGCATACGGTAAGTCTTTTTGTATGTTATGACCTTAGATTTCCTGAGATATTTCAGGCTGCAGCAAAGAAATCTGATGTTATGTTTGTCATTGCAAACTGGCCTCAGAGCAGAAATATACATTGGCAGACACTTCTTCGGGCAAGAGCGATTGAAACACAGTCATATGTTGCAGGGGTAAATTGCGTTGGAGAGCATGATGGTATCTTATACAGCGGTGACAGCATGGCAGTCGATTCTATAGGAAATATACTGGGACAGATTTCAGGAAAAGAGGGAGTGCTTATCTGTGAACTTGATGACAGAGCGTGGGGACTTCGGGAAAAATTTCAAACGAGGAAAGACAGAAAAGAGGAGTTATATTACGATATATTTCTAATGTATGGAGGTAAAGATGAGACAGTATGAATTAACAATAAGAATTGCGCAGATACATCATCTGATAGAGGTTCGTAAATATAAAAAAGCACTTGCAGTAGTAAAGACTCTCGATATGCGCCAGGTAAAAGGAATAAGTGATTTGAGTGCAATTGCAGAGGTTTATACAAAGACAGAACAGTTTGACGCGGCAAAAAATACATATTTAAGAATATACAAAAAGAGCCGCACAAGGAGAGTTTTATACAGACTTATATATCTTGCCATCCGTACAAATGCATTAGATGAGGCAGAAGGATATTATCAGGAATTTGTGGCGATGAATTCAAGCCAGAGGGATGCACTTATCTTAAGATATCGCATTGACAAAGCGTCAGGGGCATCTATCGGACAGCTTATAGGAATATTAGAGTCACTTAAAGAGGAAGAATATATAGAAGAGTGCTTATGAACTTTGCAAAGCTTTATTTCAAAGCAGGACGTTTTGACGAGTGCAGGAGCGAATGTGAGGACATAAAGCTTTGGTTTGGAAGGGGAGAAATAGTTGAAAGGGCAAAACGCCTTATTGCAAGCATTGATGATGATGAACAGTTTGCATATATTGATGACAGGGATTATACGATAGAAAAGGATATACCAAACCCTGAAGATACAGGCTCTCTGCCAGATCTTACGGAATACGTGGAGTCAGAGAGTGAAATGAAAAGGCATGATAAAAACATAGGCAGCAAAGTGAAAAATGCAATAAAATTAAATTATGAAGACGACGAAAATGCAGACGAAAGTTTTGACGATTTGGATGAGCAGGAAGAAACAAGTTATGCAAGAGACGAGGCTGTCGATGAGCTTTTGAAGATGAGTGACCAAACAGAGAATGATATTGTCGGAGAACAGGCACATAAAAGTGATGAGTCTGCAGATTATAATGATGATATTGATGAAGACGAACCTGATTTAAGCATAACTGATTCAGAAGATACATTAGATGAAGACTTTGAAGATGATGCAGAAGATTTTGACGGTGCAGAGATGGCGAGAAAAGCGATAGACGGACTGCAAAAGCTGTCAGGTATCTGGAAACATTCTCAAACGCAAACGCAGCCTGAGCCTAAACAGGAACCTAAAGCTGAGCAAAAGCCTGAACCAAAGCCTGTTAAAGCAAAAAAAGAGCCGCAGTATACTCATTATTCACAATCCGGCACAGGTATTACGCTTGACCTTTCAAAGGAAATATCAGCAATATATGAAGCGGAAAAGAGAGAACAGCTTAAGGTACATTCCGTAAAGGTAAATGAAGAGCCGCAAAGTGATATATCTGATACAAAACAGCCGGATATATTGGAGGATAATTCTGTAATTTCAAGAGAAGATGCAATGGCACCTTCTGACATAGAGGAAATAAAGAATGATTTGAAAGATATAACAGGCAATATATTTAGCGGAAAGAAAAGACGTATTATTGATGCTGTGGCTGATGACTGGGGGCACACAAAGCCTATCGGAAGTGTAATTGAGGCAGTAAAAGAAACAGAAACCAATGAAGTAAAGCAGCCGGCACAGCCAGTGGAGGAAGATAAAGAAAAAGAGAATCCAAACTTAAATAGCACTGAAAATACACTTGAGCAAAAAGTTGCAGATATACCGGAAAAGATTACAGATATTTCAGAAAAAAATACAGATATTTCAGATAACGTTGGGGAGAAATCTGAGACAGAAATAAAAGCGAAAAGGCAGCAAAATTGTTTGGGATAAATAGTGTATGGTCAAAGGAGGATACAGATATGGCAGAATATTCAACACCAGGAGGAAGAGTTACCTACAACGAGATTACACAAGACATTTAAAGATGTTTTAACCTTAATAAATGCCGGAAGAAGGATCCGTCACATTTTGTACTTCTATTGGTGAAGATACGGAAAGGATAGTTGCGGTATCAAAGAAGATAGTAAAAGTTTAAAACAAAACGGATTTTTAAGCAAGGGAAGAATTGGGTGTGTATTAAGGCAAAACAGTTAAATCAGATGGATTTTGACAAAATGGGAACAGCTTAAAGGAAGCTGTCTCTCGTTGATGATGCAGCAGATTTGTTTTCCCTACAATTACAAAAAATATTTGAACTTATGGATGAATTTTACGGTGATTTCATAGTTATTCTTGCGGATGAGGGAAATACACTTGATCAGATGTTCAGATTTGCACCTGCACTTGCGAAGAAGTTCAAGTATGTAATTGACATAAGCAGATATACGGCAGAGGATTTGAATTAATTATGAAGGAGGCAGATTAAGCTTATGCCGCTTAGTTCAGAAAAAGTAGTTAATGTTATAGGACATATAAACCCGGACACGGATTCAATATGTTCTGCAATCGCATATGCGAGACTTAAAAGAGAGATAACCGGTGAAAATTATGTTGCTAAAAGAGCCGGTCAGATAAATGCCGAAACAAGATTTGTTCTAAAAAAATTTGGTGTGTTACCACCTGACTATATGAATGATGTAAGACCACAGGTCATTGATATTGATGTAGGGCGTGTAAAGGGTGTAGGAGAAGATATATCACTGAAAAAAGCATGGGAACTTATGAGGGAAGATGCGTTGCAGACACTTCCTATAGTAGACGAGTCGCAGTATTTAAAAGGACTTATCACGATAGAGGATATTGCAAAGTCATACATGGATGTTTATGACAGCCGTATTATTGCAAATGCACAGACACCATTTAGAAATATAGTAGAAACACTTGGCGGAGAGATGATATCGGGTGATTCTGACGAGATGATAAAGACAGGAAAGTGTCTTATTGCAGCTGCAAACCCTGACCTTATGGAAAGCTATATTGAAAAGGGTGACATAGTAATTCTCGGAAACAGATATGAGTCTCAGCTTTGTGCAATTGAGATGGGAGCAAAATGCATTATAGTATGTGACGGTGCACCGGTTTCATTTACAATTACAAAGCTTGCACAGGATAAGGGATGTTTCATAATAAAAACTCCATATGATACATTTACTGCTTCACGTCTCATCAATCAGAGTATTCCAATTAGATTTTTCATGAAGAGTGAAAATCTTATAACTTTTGGACTCGGTGAGTTTCTCGATGATATTCGTGATGTCATGGCGAAAAAAAGATACAGAGATTTCCCTATATTGGATTGGAACGGAAAATATTTCGGCATGATTTCAAGGCGAAGACTTTTGGGAGCAAGAAAGAAAAAACTGATACTTGTAGACCACAATGAACCATCGCAGGCGGTAGACGGCATAGAGGATGCAGAACTCTTAGAGATAATAGACCATCATCGCATTGGAAGTATTGAGACGATGAGTCCGGTATTTTTCAGAAATCAGCCGCTTGGCTGTACAGCGACGATCATATATCAGATGTATAAGGAAAATAATATAAATGTAACGCCTGATATAGCAGGGCTTTTATGTTCAGCCATTTTGTCAGATACACTTGTTTACCGTTCGCCTACCTGTACCGAAACGGACAGGCTTGCAGCAGAGGAGCTTGCCGGTATAGCCGGAATTAAAACACATGAGTATGCCATGGAGATGTTTGCGGCGGGAAGTGACCTTTCATCTAAGTCGCCTGAGGAAATATTCTATCAGGATTTTAAGAAATTTGTTGTAGGAGAGCAGACGTTTGGTGTCGGTCAGATAACAGCTATGACAAGCAAGGAACTTGAAGCAATAAAGGAAAAGCTTACGCCTTATATGCAGAAAGCTATGGCAGACCATGAGGTTTCAATGCTTTTCTTCATGCTTACGGATATATTGCAGGCGAGTACAGAGCTTTTGTACTATGGAAGCGGTGCAAAGGAGCTTGCACTGGAGGCATTTCATTTGCCAAAAGATGTTGATACTATAATTCTTAAAAATACCGTATCAAGAAAAAAACAGATAATACCGGCAATGATGATGGCATTGCAGGAAGAATAGAAAATGAAAGCCTATTCCGCCGAAAAAAACACTCGATAATATCAAGAGCAAGTTCTTGTATAATCGAGTGTTTTTTATGGCTGAATTGTTACTTATAAAAAATATAAATTATTTGGCATCATTTATTTCAGTGTAGCCTTCAGGAATTTTAATTCCTAAAGTATCACAGTTTTCTTTATTGTAGAGTTTTGTAGGCTTTTTATCTGTCTCGATAGCCATTGTTCCGGGGTCAGCACCTTCTTTAAGGATTTTGTATGCCATCTCACCTGTCTGGTATCCGAGGTTGTAGTAGCTGATTGAAAGAGCGGCAACTCCGGCTGCACAGATTCCTTTTTCGCCTGCAAATACAGGAATTCCGGCAGGAACAACTACGTTTTTAACAGTTTCAATACTAGAAGCCATTGTGTTGTCTGTTGGAATATATATAGTATCAACTTCAGAACATGCTGTCTGAGTAACAGACTGGATTTCATTAGAATCTGATGCTGTGTATTCTTTGTATTCAATGTTATCTTTTTTGAGTTCTTCTTCCATAAGTTTAGCCTGATAAGCTGAGTTAGCCTCTGATGAACAGTAGAGAATACCTACTTTCTTTACATCAGGTTTAATGGTAAGAATCATATCTTCCTGTTCATCAATAGGAGCAAGGTCGGCAGTTCCGGTTACATTTGTACCGGAAGTTCCGTTCCAGTCTTTTATGTTGAGTGCTGTACCGTAATCAGTAACAGAAGTACCAACGATAGGAATTTCATTTGTTGCTGAAACAGCAGCCTGTAAAGCACCTGTTGCATTTGCCATGATGAGGTCTACACCGTTTGTAACAAAACCGTTACAGATAGTAGAACAGTTTGTAGATTCGCCCTGTGCATTCTGTTCATCAAATTCAACATTACCTTCACCGAGTTTGTCAGTGAGAGCTTTTTTAAATCCCTTTGTTGCAGCATCCAATGCTTCATGTTCAACGAGCTGGCATATACCGATTTTATAAGTTTTTTTGTCTGAACTTTCTGAGCCTGATTTTTCACTTGAGCTTCCACAGGCTGTAAGACTTGTCACTAATGCAGTAACAGTAAGTAATGATACTATTTTTTTTGATAATTTCATATGTGTCCTCCTTTTTGTTTGCAATGACTGTATTATAAGACATTGTGTTATCTAAAGTCAAATATAGTGTGGACATTTGACGCAGAGATTGCATTATTTTTTCGATGTTTTCTTGATGTGATTTCCTATTATTTCAGATACATCTGTTATTGAGACAAAAGCTGATGTATCAACAGAGTTTATTATATTGGTCAGTTCTCTTATTTCAAAGCGTGTCAGCACGCAGTAAAGTACAACTTTTTTACCGCTTACAAGACCTTCGCCTTCCATGATGGTTACTGTTCTTCCGAGATTTTGATATATCTTGTCGGATATTTCTTTGGCATCGTTGGTGATGATAGTAGCTGCTTTGGCTTGGTTTACACCGTTTTCAACGACATCGAGTACCTTTGATGTAATGAAATACGTCAAAAGGCTGTACATCGCTCTGTCAGGACCGAAAAGAATACCTGCCACGGAATATATTACAAGGTTCATTATAAGAACCATCTGTCCTACGGCAAGACCGAGTTTTCTGTTCAGAATGATTGCTACGGTTTCGGTTCCGTCAAGGCATCCGCCAAATCTTATGATAATTCCGACTCCGACACCGAGGATAACGCCGCCATAGCATACGGCGAGGAATGTTTCTTCGGTTGCATTTGCCCATGGTGCAAATAATGATACAAAAAGTGAAAATATAATCATGCAGTATGCCGCTTTTATAATAAATATCTTGCCAAGTTTATGTAAGCCTATAAGCAGAAAAGGGATATTTAATATTATGGTCAGCATACTTAATGGCAGTTTTGTGAGATTGTTTATCATGATACCGATACCGATAATGCCTCCGTCGAGAATTGTGTTTGGTACAAGAAATTCTTCAATGGCGAAAGCCGCTATGACAGAACCGATAGATAGCATAAGAAACTCTGTTAAAATTTTTAATTTGTTTGTCATTTTACCCCTCTTTTAATGTGATAATAAAAAGGACAAAGATAATCTTTGTTACAGACACCTTTGCCCTTTGTGATTTAAAATATAGAAAATAATAATATTGCCGGCTGCACGCAGGCGTGAACAATAAAGTTATAACTGTTTACTGAATATCTGAATAATCTTTTGCTGTTGTTTTGCCGTTTTTCCAGTCATCCATCTTCTGTTTTGTAGCTTCGAGTGTATCTTTGCAGATATCAGGGAGTTCTTTGCCCCATGCAGAAGTTGCTCTGTCATAACCTTTCTGGATTGCAGCCATCATTTCATCGGCTTTTGAAGTATCGCCACCGGAAAGAGCGATAGCCATGCTTACAAGTCTGTCTGATGTTTTGTTTACGCCCCAGTAGCCGTCTTCAGAGATACTCTCCTGTGCGGCTTTGATAGTGTCAGGGTCTGCATTTTTTGCAGCTTCCTCAAATGTAGCTGAGAGATTAAGTCCTGAAACATCATCTTTTTTCATAAGGCTTGCAAGGTCAAAAGTACCCTTCTGTTTGTTCAAAAGTTTTTCTACAAGACTTTGCATAGATTCAAGGCGTGACTGCTGGTCTGCTTTTAACTTTGATATAATGGCATCCTTATTGTAAATCTGATTTGTGCTGTCATTTTTTGTGCTCTCGCTTTTGTCAAATACAACGCCATTATTTTTGGTGTCGTTGTCAGATGTTGTTTTGTCTGCGGAAGATGTATCTTTTGTTAAAGATGAAGCAACAGCCTCTTTCTGTTTTGTATCGTCAGTTTTTTTTGTATCAACTTTGCTGTATGTATTTAATGTTGATGAAATTGCGTCTAAACTCATAGTAAGAACCTCCTTTTTCTGATTGTGCGTTCATTCCATTGAAACAATATTTTCTAATAAGTATATCGTCAGTGCTGCTGATATTATTAGTGGTTTGTGCGTGTTTATGAATATAATAAAAAAGTTAATGCCATGGATTGTTCCGTTGCTATCTGTTTTTCACCGTGTACCATATTTATATAGGAAAGTTTACAAAATGTTCAATAATTTCGTGTTACATGGTTCGACACAATACTACGTCAAAACCGGGGTAATCAATTTTTGCTTTATCATATGCTTTTTTAGCTGTTTCCATATCTTCAAATATTCCAAATGTTGTCGGCCCGCTTCCACTCATCAGTGAACCGATAGCACCGTTTTCGAGAAGATAATGTTTAAGTTCATCTATAACAGGGTTTTCAGGAATGGTAACCGTCTCAAGTACATTTGAGAGTGAAGCGGCTATGTCTTTGACGGATTTTTTATCTATATATGAAATCATGGCTTTGTTGTCAGGATGATAATCAAGTTCTTCTAGGTTGAGATGTTTATATACATATGGGGTGCTTATCGAGATGTCAGGTTTGATAAGCAGTACCGGAACACCTTGAAGCGGAGTGAGTGGTGTGAGTATTTCGCCTATTCCCTCGGCAAGCATAGTTCCTTTTTTTATGCAGAAAGGCACATCAGCACCGAGTTTAACTCCGATTTCGCAGAGTTTTTCAGTGTCAAGACCGATTTCACATAATTCGTTTATGCCGATGAGTGTTGCGGCACAGTCAGAACTTCCTCCGGCAAGCCCTGCGGCGGCAGGAATGTTTTTTGTGAGATGTATCTTAAATCCGCCTTTTATTTCAAAAGTATCTTTCATGAGTTTTGCGGCTTTATATACTAAGTTTTTTTCTGACGGTATTTTGTCGGGAAGTTCTTTATTCATTGTAAAAATAATTTGTTCATCTGTTGTCTTTTCAAATGATAATTCGTCACATACATCTATACTCTGCATTATCATTGATAAAGTATGATACCCGTTTTCAAGTTTTCCCGTCACATCAAGTGTAAGATTTATTTTTGCAGGCGCTTTTTTTGTAAAAATATTTTCCATAAATGCTCTCCTTTTAATCTAGAATTTTTCATGTATTCATTGTCGTAAAATTAACAGATTAAACTTGCTCAATCCATTTAATTTCAATGTTTAAGCCAAGTTTATAAAAATTTAATACATGGTAATAATAGCATACTTTAACAAAATTTAATATGTCAAATTTGTATAACCGATATGTCAAAAATACTTTTTACATATCAGAATTGCTGTAGTTATAATAGCAGTCGAAAAAAAGTGATGGAGGTGAATATTGTGGATACTCTGGTAGAGAGTCTGATGGAAGAACTGAACTGTGAAACAGTGTTTAAAATTCCGATATTCGGCGGCATACCTGTTTATGAGTCGGTAGTCGTTACATGGATTATTATGCTCGCAGTTCTTGTACTTTGTGTTCTGCTTGTCAAAAACCTGAGTATAGAAAATCCCAGTCGTAAACAGCTTGTTTTGGAAACAGCGGTAAGTGGATTGTACAACTTCTTTAAGGGTACAGTCGGTGAAAACGGTACTGCATACATACCGTATCTTGCATCGGTGGCTATTTATATAGGAATAGCAAACCTTATAGGTCTTTTGGGATTTAAACCACCGACAAAAGATATGAATGTCACCATAGCACTTGCGTTGATGAGTATTATTCTGATTGAAGTTTCAGGTATTCGTCAGAAAGGTACTAAGGGATGGCTTAAAAGTTTTGCTGAACCAATGCCTATCATATTGCCAATAAATATATTGGAAATATTTATAAGGCCACTTTCATTGTGTATGCGACTATTTGGAAATGTACTTGGTTCATTCGTAGTCATGGAGCTTCTGAAACTTGTAGTTCCGGCAGTATTACCGGCGTTTTGCAGTATGTACTTTGATATATTTGACGGTCTTATCCAGGCATATGTCTTTGTATTCTTAACTGCATTGTTTATAAAAGAGGCAACAGAGACGGACTAAGATTTTTGGAAAACAGAATACATATTAAAAAATTCAAGAGATTTAAAGAGAGAGAAAAGGAGATTAACATTATGTCAACAACATTATTAGTAGCAATCGGAGCAGGAATCGCAGTTTTAACAGGTATCGGAGCAGGTCTTGGAATCGGCAAGGCAACATCTTCAGCAGTAGACGCTATCGCAAGACAGCCTGAAGCATCAGGAAAAATCAGCAGCTCACTTCTTTTAGGTTGTGCCCTTGCAGAGGCAACAGCTATTTACGGTTTCGTTATCGCACTTCTTATTATCTTACTTTTGAAATAATAGACGGAGTTGAAAGTCAGGAAGATAATTGTTGATATAGACGAAGTTTTTTTAGTGGATTGTTAATTACTGTTCGCACAATAAGTGTGAACAGTAATGATTGTTGAAAGAAGGACAATATATGTTAAGTATAAACCCATGGAATATTTTATGGACAGTTGTAAACTTGCTTGTCATATATGCGATATTTAGAAAGTTCTTATTCCAGCCTGTTATGAATGTTATCAATGCACGTGAGAAAATGATAAATGACCAGTTTGAGAGTGCAAAGAATGCAGAAGACGAGGCTGCTAAACTTAAAAAAGAATATCACGACAAGATTAAGACAGCAAAGACGGAGGCTGACCAGATATTAGCTGATGCTAAAGAGCGTGCTGACGAGGCTTATAATTCCCAGATGGAGGATATAAGAGTTGAGACAGAGCGTTTGAAAGAGAAAGCTAAGAGAGACATTGAGGCTCAGCATGAAAAAGCAATGCAGGCAACACAGGCTGAGATTGCAAAACTCGCCGTTGTCGCAGCAAGAAAAATTTTAGAGACAGGTGATAGCCGTGACGCAGACAGCAGTAAATAGTGCAAAGGTTTTGTACGATTTGTCGACAGACAAAGATGATATAAAAAATGCTGAAAATATTCTGTCACTTACTTCGGCTTTTAAAGAAGTTTTAGAATGTCCTATTGTAAGTTTGGACAAAAAGGAAAAAGTGGTAGATGAGATTTTTCAGAGAGCAAAACTTTCGTCCGTTGTGACAAACTTTGTAAAGGAAATGTGCAAAGTTGGTAATGCCTGCGAACTGAGTGATATTTTCAAGGCTTACTATGATTACTGGGATGAAAAAAATCATATTCTTCGTGCTGTAGTTACCAGTGCAAAGAAAATGTCGCAGGATGAAATCAAAGGTATTCGTGATGATTTGGAAAAGAAGTATCCGGGATATACTATTGAAATATCTGAAAAGGTGGATGATTCTTTACTCGGCGGATATGTGGTTAAGACAAAGATGGAAGAATATGATAAGAGTTTCACATGGCGGTTAAGCCAGCTGGAACGAAAAATGACTGGGAGGTGAATTTGTTGGGAGCTATTAGCGCAACAGATATCATATCTATAATTAAAAAAGAGATAGAAGATTTTGATTGGGACGATTCGGCAAGAGAAACCGGCGAGGTTATCTGGGTCGGTGACGGAATCGCAACAATTTATGGTATAGACCATGCAATGTATGGTGAAATCGTAACTTTTGAAAACGGTGTCAAAGGAATGGTTCAGGATATAAGACAGAATGAAATCGGATGTATTCTTTTTGGCAGCGACCTCGGCATCAAAGAGGGAACAAAAGTTGTAAGAACAAAGAAAAAGGCAGGTATCCCTGTCGGAGATGCATTCCTCGGCAGAGTTGTAAATGCATTAGGTGAGCCTATCGACGGTGAGGGAGATATAAAGGAAGATGATTATTTCCCTGTTGAGCAGGAAGCACCAAGTATTGTAGACAGAAAATCGGTTGATACACCGCTTGAGACAGGTATTCTTTCGATTGACTCTATGTTCCCTATAGGAAGAGGACAGCGTGAGCTTATCATCGGTGACAGACAGACAGGAAGACTTCAATTGCAACAGATACTATAATCAACCAGAGAGGCAAAGATGTTATCTGCGTATATGTCGCAATAGGACAGAAAGCTTCAACAGTTGCAAAGATTGTAAATACGTTAAAGAAACATGATGCAATGGATTATTCTATCGTAGTTTCATCTACTGCAAGTGATCCGGCATCATTACAGTATATCGCTCCATATGCAGGAACAGCACTTGCGGAGTATTTTATGCATAAGGGAAAAGATGTTTTGATAGTTTATGATGACCTTTCAAAACATGCGGTTGCATACAGAGCAATCTCACTTTTGCTTGAGCGTTCACCGGGACGAGAGGCTTATCCGGGTGATGTATTCTATCTTCATTCAAGACTTCTTGAGAGATCAAGCAGACTTAGTGATGAACTTGGCGGAGGTTCAATAACAGCGCTTCCGATTATTGAGACACAGGCAGGAGATGTATCGGCTTACATTCCTACAAACGTAATTTCTATCACAGACGGACAGATATTCCTTGAGAGTAATCTTTTCTTCTCGGGTATGCGTCCTGCCGTAAATGTCGGATTGTCAGTATCCCGTGTAGGTGGTGCGGCACAGACAAAGGCAATGAAGAAGGTTGCGGGAAGTATTCGTATCGACCTTGCACAGTACAGAGAGATGGAAGTGTTTACACAGTTTTCATCAGACCTTGACAGTGCAACAAAAGCGCAGCTTGACCATGGTGAAGCACTTATGGAGTTGCTTAAACAGCCGCTTTGCAGCCAGCTCAGCCTTCATGAGCAGGTTATCACGCTTTGTCTTGCAAATGCAGGCGTATTTGACAAAGCAGGAAAGAAGAATGTAAAGAAACTTCAGATGGATATTTTGGCAGAATTTGATACAAAACATCCTGAGATTGGTAGAGAGATAGATGATAAGAAAGTGATTTCTGACGAGATGATAAAGAAAATCGTTGAGTTAGGAAAGGAAATGTCTAAGTAGAACCGGAGGAGTATTTATGGCAAATATTAAAGAGATTCAGGATAGAATGCGAAGCATTCAGGACACATTAAAAATCACAAATGCCATGTATATGATTTCCACTTCTAAACTCAAGAAGTCAAAGAAAATGCTTGCCGACACAGAGCCGTATTTCTTTGCTTTGCAGTCAGAGATGAGTCGTATTTTGAGACATTTGCCTGAATTTGAAGATATATATTTTGAATCCGATTCATCTGTAGCCAAAAAACCTGAGGAAAAGCGGGTAGGTTATATTGTAGTTACGGCAGATAAGGGACTTGCCGGTTCTTACAACCACAATATCATGAAAGCAGCCTACGAGCATCTTCAGTCTCATCCGAACAATAGATTATTTGTTCTCGGAGAACTTGGCAGACATTATTTTGAACAGCAGGGTGTACATATTGATAAACAGTTTCATTATACTGTTCAGAATCCTTCTCTTAACAGAGCGAGAAACATATCAGAGGAACTTTTAGAGCAGTACCATGAGGGTAAACTTGATGAGATATACATTATTTATACCGCCATGGTAAACGCCGTTGCAGAGGAAGTAGAAATAAAGCAGCTTCTTCCGCTTAAAAGAGCAGATTTTGCTTCACTGCATATCCCGGTAGACGCACCGAGAGAGGAACTTGCACTCGTTCCTTCAGCAGAAGCGGTTATGGACAGAATAGTTCCGGATTATCTGGTAGGTTTCGTATATGGTGCACTTGTTGAGGCATTTTCGTGTGAGCAGAATGCACGAATGATGGCTATGGAAAATGCGACAAACAGTGCAAAGGATATGTTGCATGAATTGGATATTTTATATAATCGTGCCAGACAGGCAGCTATTACGCAGGAGATAACGGAAGTAATAGCGGGAGCGAAGGCACAGAAACGCAAAAAGAAGAGATAGTGTGCGAAACCGGCTGTAGGCTGTGCTGCTTGCACAAGCTAGGCAAGGTTTGCAAAAGTTTCGCAGAGATTTATATAATTTGAGTGTTGAAAGATAGAAAGATAAAATAATTAACGGAGGCAGAGATGAATACAGGAAAAATCGTACAGGTTTCAGGACCTGTTGTGGATGTTGAATTTGAAAATGATGACCTGCCGGCAATCAGAGATGCATTGGAAGTAATGAATGGCGATAAAAAATGCGTTATGGAAGTTGCACAGCACATAGGAAATCACATTGTACGCTGTATCATGCTGGCAGCCAGTGAAGGTCTTTGCAGGGATATGGAAGTTGTTGCAACAGGAAGCGGAATTAAAGTTCCAGTTGGTGAAGATACTCTTGGTCGTCTTTTTAATGTACTTGGACAGACGATTGACGGAGATAAACAGCCTGAGGGCGAGGCTAATTGGGAGATTCACAGAGAACCGCCTACATTTGAGGAACAAAATCCTGCTGAGCAGATACTTGAGACAGGTATCAAGGTAATAGACCTTCTCGCACCATATGCAAAAGGTGGAAAAATCGGTCTTTTTGGTGGTGCCGGTGTAGGTAAGACAGTACTTATTCAGGAGCTTATCAGAAATATTGCTACTGAGCACGGCGGATATTCAATATTTACCGGTGTCGGTGAGCGTTCGCGTGAGGGTAATGACCTCTGGACTGAGATGAGAGAATCAGGTGTTCTTAAAAAGACTGCCTTAGTGTTCGGTCAGATGAATGAGCCACCTGGAGCACGTATGCGTGTTGCTGAGACAGGACTTACAATGGCTGAGTATTTCAGAGATGAAAAACAGAAAGATGTGCTTTTATTCATTGATAACATTTTCCGTTTTACACAGGCAGGTTCAGAGGTATCAGCACTTCTTGGACGTATGCCTTCAGCCGTAGGTTATCAGCCAACACTTGCGCAACTGAGATGGGTGAACTTCAGGAAAGAATCGCATCAACAAAGAACGGTTCCGTAACATCAGTACAGGCGGTATATGTACCTGCCGATGACCTTACAGACCCGGCACCTGCAACGACATTTGCACATCTTGATGCGACAACAGTATTGTCAAGAAAGATTGTAGAGCAGGGTATTTATCCGGCGGTTGATCCTCTTGAGTCATCATCAAGAATACTTGAAGCTGATATAGTAGGCGAGGAACATTACAATGTAGCCAGAGAGGTTCAGGGAATTTTGCAGAAGTACAAAGAATTGCAGGATATCATCGCAATTCTCGGTATGGAAGAACTTGCAGACGAGGATAAAACAGTAGTATTCAGAGCAAGAAAGATACAGAAATTCCTTTCACAGCCATTCCATGTAGCTGAGAACTTTACAGGCATTAAAGGTGTTTATGTACCAATTGAAGAGACAATCCGTGGATTTAAGGCAATTCTTTCCGGAGAGATGGATGAGTACGGAAAATGCTTTCTTCAATGTAGGAACAATTGATGATGTCCGCAGAAAGCAGAAACTATGAAGGACGCAGAGTAAACAGAAGTATTAAGTTACTGTTCATTTGTATGCCGGACACTTTCTGTCAGGCTGTGCATAAATGACTATAACCGGAAATGAGGGAATATGGCTAATTCGTTTTATTTAAAAGTTATATCTGCAAACAGAATATTTTTCTCAGGAAGATGCGAATCTATAGTAGTACCTGAATTTGACGGAGAAAAAGAAATTCTTGCTCATCATGAAAACATGGTAATTGCCATTAACCGTGGTGATATGCGTTTTAAACCGGAAGGTGAGAATGAGTGGCAGGAAGCTGTTGTGGGAATGGGACTTGTTGAGATAATGAATAACCGTGTAACTTTGCTTGTAGAAACAGCAGAGCGTCCGGAGGAAATAGATATAGCCAGAGCTCAAGAGGCGAAGGAGAGAGCGGAAGAGCAGATGCGCCAGAAGCAGAGTATTCATGAATACTATCATTCTAGAGCTTCTCTTGCAAGAGCAATGGCTCGTATCAAGGCAGCAAGTGCCAAAAGATAATAAATAGGTGGACAAAATAACATAAATATGAATAAA
>SCPN01001136.1_pt1 | contig 21170 bp, 21 predicted proteins | sample 6106831 | NCBI WGS metagenome assembly SCPN01 (sample SAMN10720447, study PRJNA508395) | human gut metagenome | isolation source: Participant 1, 0 month
TACAGGTAGTGATGCATACGCACAAAGTGGATGATTTACCGTCTCGTCTGAAGCTCATCTATGCGGGCGTGACGGAAATCATCACCCAGTTCCAGCCTGATTATTTCGCCATTGAACAAGTCTTTATGGCGAAGAACGCTGACTCAGCCCTGAAACTGGGCCAGGCGCGCGGCGTGGCTATTGTGGCGGCGGTGAATCAGGAATTGCCGGTATTTGAATACGCGGCACGTCAGGTAAAGCAAACGGTGGTAGGTATTGGTAGCGCCGAGAAAAGCCAGGTGCAGCATATGGTTCCGCCCTTGCTGAGAACTGCCCCTAATCCACAGGCGGATGCCGCTGATGCGTTAGCTATCGCGATTACCCATTGTCACGTCAGTCAGAATGCAATGCAGATGAGCGAATCGCGGCTGAACCTGGCGAGAGGGCGACTGCGTTAAGTTATACCGCCTCGGTCAGTTCAGGCTGAGGCGTTTCCACTCCCTCCGCGTGAATCAACACCAAACCCGGATGATGCCACAAACTGGCTGGCGTGACGGTTTTACGCTCCCACGGAATAGAACCTAAGAACCAGAATTTCCAGAAAGTGAGTTTTGCATTCGGATTGCTATTTAACAGTTGTCCAAACGTCTCTATTTCACCCACCGGAATACATAGCGCCTCTTTATAAATATCAAAGACAAATTTTGAACAGAACTGGCGGGAAGATTCGTATTTAAAACCCGTGTGGTAAAGTTTGCGTAGCCGGGAGGGAACCTGTTCAACAATTCGTTGTTTCTGTTGTTCTGTCAGCCCGGCGTCTAATCGCTTTATAGCATAGCGTTGATTAGCAGAGCGTTTAATAAAACGGGATAGCGTAGTGATGGTTGAGAGGGGAACACGGCTTTCTGCAACCAGAAAGTCTTCACCGTTATGACCGATAATGATCCCGAACGTGATTACTCAGCAGTTTGATGCAGCTGATATTTTGACCAAATAAGGCAGCACTATACATTGTAAGAGACGATATCACAATTTCATATTCAGGTAGTTATTAATATTCACGTTGTCATTCCATTTCGAAATAGATATGAATATACGTAATAGCATAAAATTTATTATTTCAGGGTGCAATGTATATTTTATTACGCCTTCACTGAATATATACGTAATATTCAAATTTGCTTCAATATAACCTGTAGAATAAATTATACTGCGCCATTTTTCAGATCGTTGGGACGCCTCGCAAGTTTTCTTCATCCTTCGCTGGATATCTATCCAGCATTTTATCATACAGCATTATCTTTGATTTCCATTACGCAGGACGTCATGTGATAGAGCAGACTCAAGAGGCATCATCATTGAAAAACAACCCCGCTGGTGTTGTTAATTGGAAGTGGGCGGCGTAGGCTATGAAGTGCATATGCCGATGACCTGTTTTATGAACTCCCTGAAGCGGGTCAGGAAGCGATCGTTTTCACCCACTTTGTGGTGCGTGAAGACGCGCAACTGCTGTACGGTTTTAACAATAAACAAGAGCGCACATTGTTCAAAGAGTTGATCAAAACCAACGGCGTCGGCCCGAAGTTGGCGCTGGCGATCCTCTCCGGAATGTCAGCGCAGCAGTTCGTTAATGCCGTTGAGCGTGAAGAAGTGGGGGCACTGGTGAAACTGCCGGGTATTGGCAAAAAAACCGCCGAACGCTTGATTGTTGAAATGAAAGACCGATTTAAAGGTTTGCATGGCGATCTCTTTACGCCAGCCGCCGACCTGGTACTCACGTCACCTGCCAGCCCGACGACCGACGATGCTGAACAGGAAGCGGTTGCCGCGCTGGTGGCGCTGGGCTATAAACCACAAGAAGCAAGCCGCATGGTGAGCAAATTCGCTCGCCCTGACGCCAGCAGTGAAACATTAATTCGCGAAGCCCTACGCGCCGCGTTATGAGGTAAAGGATGATTGAAGCAGACCGTCTGATTTCTGCCGGTACCACTTTGCCGGAAGATGTGGCAGATCGCGCCATTCGCCCTAAATTACTGGAAGAGTATGTTGGTCAGCCGCAGGTTCGTTCACAGATGGAGATTTTCATCAAAGCAGCGAAACTGCGCGGCGATGCCCTCGATCATCTGTTGATTTTCGGTCCTCCGGGGTTGGGTAAAACTACGCTTGCCAACATTGTCGCCAATGAAATGGGCGTTAATTTACGCACGACTTCTGGTCCGGTGCTGGAAAAGGCGGGCGATCTGGCAGCGATGCTCACTAACCTTGAACCGCATGACGTGTTGTTTATTGATGAGATCCACCGTCTTTCGCCAGTGGTGGAAGAGGTGTTGTATCCGGCAATGGAAGACTACCAACTGGATATCATGATTGGTGAAGGTCCGGCGGCACGCTCCATTAAAATTGATTTGCCGCCGTTTACCCTGATTGGTGCAACCACGCGCGCAGGTTCGCTGACATCACCGTTGCGCGATCGTTTTGGTATTGTGCAGCGTCTGGAGTTTTATCAGGTGCCGGATCTGCAATATATCGTCAGTCGCAGCGCACGCTTTATGGGGCTTGAGATGAGTGATGACGGCGCGCTGGAAGTTGCTCGTCGAGCTCGCGGTACGCCGCGCATTGCCAACCGTCTGCTGCGTCGAGTGCGTGATTTCGCCGAAGTGAAGCACGATGGCACCATCTCGGCAGATATCGCTGCTCAGGCGTTGGATATGTTGAATGTCGATGCTGAAGGTTTCGATTATATGGACCGCAAGTTATTGCTGGCGGTAATCGATAAGTTCTTTGGTGGGCCGGTAGGTCTGGATAACCTTGCGGCAGCCATTGGCGAAGAACGTGAAACCATTGAGGATGTGCTGGAACCTTATTTGATTCAGCAAGGCTTTTTGCAGCGTACACCGCGTGGGCGTATGGCGACGACGCGGGCGTGGAATCACTTTGGCATAACGCCGCCAGAAATGCCGTAAGTCGGATTGGTCGCTCGCACCGCATCCGACATTGGCAGTGTGCCTGATGCGACGCTATTCGCGTCTTACCAGGCCTACCAGAGATAGCGAACCGTAGGTCGGATAAGGCGCTCGCGCCGCATCCGACAAATGTGTTCAGCGATAGATTAGCTGGCCTGCTTTTTCATCATACTGAGAATAAATAACAGTGCCGCACATAGCACCACCGACGGACCCGCCGGCGTATCGTAAAACGCGGAAAAGGTTAAACCGCCAGTTACTGCCACCATCCCCACCAAAACAGCGACACCAGCCATCTGTTCCGGCGTACGGGCAAAGCGACGCGCAGTAGCTGCAGGAATAATCAGCAACGAAGTAATAATCAACGCACCGACAAATTTCATCGCTACACCAATCGTCAATGCCGTCACCAGCATCAACAACAATTTCACGCGCTGTAATTTCACACCATCAACAAACGCCAGATCCGGGCTAATCGTCATCGACAGCAAATTGCGCCATTGCCAGAACAAAATAGCCACCACGATGACCACGCCAATCGCAATAGAGATGAGATCTTCTGGCGTCACTGCCAGCAAATCACCGAACAGGTAAGCCATCAAATCAACACGAATATTAGACATCAGACTAACGACCACCAGGCCCAGCGACAGGGCACTGTGCGCCATAATCCCTAATAACGTGTCGATCGCCAGCTGTGGACGCTTCTCCAGCCATACCAGACCGCCCGCCAGCAGCAGCGTAACGGCAATCACCGCATAGAATGGATTCACGTCCAGCAACAAACCAAACGCGACACCAAGTAATGAGGCATGAGCCAGCGTATCACCGAAATAAGACATACGACGCCAGACTACAAACGAACCCAGCGGACCCGCGGCACAGGCGAGCATGATCCCGGCTAACCAACCGGGAAATAATAATTCAATCATGAGCGATCATTTCCCCGACGCAAAACAATTCGTCCCTGTAAATCGTGACGATGATTATGATGATGGCGATAGATACCCAGTTGTTCAGCACCACGAGGACCAAACATTGAAATAAACTCCGGATGCAGGGAAACAACTTCCGGTGTGCCGGAACAACAAATGTGGTGATTCAGACACAGCACTTCATCGGTTTTTGCCATTACCAGATGCAGATCGTGAGAGACCATTAAAACGCCACAATCCAGTTCGCGACGCAACTGGTCAATAAGGTCATATAACGCCACCTGGCCATTTACATCCACGCCTTGAGTGGGTTCATCCAGCACTAATAATTGCGGGCGATTTAACAATGCTCGCGCTAACAGTACACGCTGCGTTTCGCCACCAGAGAGCTTTTGCATCGGTGCGTTAATCAGGTGCCCGGCCTGGACACGTTTCAGTGCAGGCAAAATATCTTCTTTATGTGTACCAGGGCGTAAGCGTAAAAAACGGTTTACGGTCAGTGGCAACGTGGTGTCGAGATACAGCTTCTGCGGTACATAGCCGATGCGCAGTTTTCCATTACGCTTGATAACCCCTTCATCGGGTGTTACCAGCCCGAGCACTACCCGTACCAGTGTCGACTTACCTGCGCCATTTGGCCCAAGTAAAGTCAAAATTTTTCCAGGTTTAAGTTCCAGCGACACATCAGAGAGGACGCGGCGTTGGCCAAAAGAAACCGAGACATTTTCCAGGGAAACCAGACTTGTCATGTTAATTTTAGTCTTGCAGTAGTCATGAAATGTTATAATATCACACTTCTCATATTCATTACGATGATTGGTCGCATTATGTTACATAAAAAAACGCTTCTTTTCGCAGCATTATCCGCCGCTCTCTGGGGAGGTGCAACACAGGCCGCAGATGCCGCCGTTGTCGCTTCGCTTAAACCCGTTGGGTTCATCGCTTCTGCCATTGCTGATGGTGTAACAGAAACGGAGGTTTTACTGCCTGACGGCGCTTCAGAACATGATTATTCACTGCGTCCATCGGATGTAAAACGCTTACAGAACGCGGACTTAGTCGTTTGGGTTGGCCCGGAGATGGAAGCGTTTATGCAAAAACCGGTAAGTAAATTACCAGAAGCGAAACAGGTAACGATTGCACAGCTAGAAGATGTGAAACCGCTGCTGATGAAAAGTATTCACGGCGATGATGATGATCACGACCACGCGGAAAAAAGTGACGAAGATCACCATCACGGCGATTTCAACATGCATCTTTGGCTTTCCCCAGAGATAGCGCGGGCTACAGCGGTTGCAATCCATGGAAAATTAGTGGAACTTATGCCGCAAAGTCGAGCCAAACTTGACGCCAACCTGAAGGATTTTGAGGCACAATTAGCCTCAACCGAAACGCAGGTTGGTAACGAGCTCGCGCCGCTCAAGGGGAAAGGTTATTTCGTTTTTCACGATGCTTACGGCTATTTCGAAAAACAGTTTGGACTGACACCGCTTGGTCATTTTACCGTTAACCCTGAGATTCAACCTGGCGCGCAGCGTTTACATGAAATAAGAACACAGTTGGTTGAGCAAAAAGCAACCTGCGTTTTTGCTGAGCCACAGTTCAGGCCAGCGGTCGTTGAGAGCGTCGCACGAGGGACATCCGTTCGTATGGGAACGTTGGATCCCCTGGGGACGAATATCAAACTGGGTAAAACAAGCTATTCAGAATTCCTGAGTCAATTAGCCAACCAGTATGCGAGCTGCCTGAAAGGAGATTAATGAGGAAGTGATTACGTGCAACAGATAGCCCGCTCTGTCGCCCTGGCGTTTAATAATTTACCGCGACCACACCGCGTTATGTTGGGGTCGCTCACCGTTCTTACTCTGGCCGTCGCTGTCTGGCGGCCTTATGTTTATCACCGTGATGCCACGCCAATTGTCAAAACCATTGAGCTGGAACAGAACGAAATTCGTTCGCTCTTACCTGAAGCCAGTGAGCCGATTGATCAAGCTGCACAAGAAGATGAAGCCATTCCCCAGGACGAACTGGATGACAAAATCGCCGGTGAAGCGGGCGTGCATGAATATGTTGTTTCCACTGGCGATACGCTAAGCAGCATTCTCAATCAGTATGGTATTGATATGGGTGATATCACCCAACTGGCTGCTGCCGACAAAGAATTGCGTAATCTGAAAATCGGTCAACAACTCTCCTGGACATTAACCGCGGACGGCGAACTGCAGCGCCTCACCTGGGAAGTGTCTCGTCGTGAAACCCGAACCTATGACCGTACTGCTGCTAACGGTTTTAAAATGACCAGCGAAATGCAGCAAGGAGAGTGGGTTAACAATCTGCTGAAAGGTACCGTCGGGGGGAGCTTTGTTGCCAGCGCCAGAAACGCCGGTTTAACCAGCGCCGAAGTGAGCGCAGTGATTAAAGCCATGCAGTGGCAAATGGATTTCCGCAAACTGAAAAAAGGCGATGAATTTGCGGTGTTAATGTCTCGAGAAATGCTTGATGGTAAACGTGAGCAAAGCCAGCTGCTGGGCGTACGTTTGCGTTCAGAAGGTAAAGATTATTACGCTATCCGCGCTGAGGATGGCAAATTCTACGATCGTAACGGTACTGGTCTGGCGAAAGGATTCTTGCGATTCCCGACGGCGAAACAGTTCCGTATCTCGTCTAACTTTAACCCGCGTCGTACTAATCCGGTGACAGGTCGCGTTGCACCACACAGAGGTGTTGATTTCGCTATGCCGCAGGGTACGCCAGTGCTTTCAGTGGGTGACGGTGAAGTGGTGGTTGCCAAACGCAGTGGCGCAGCAGGTTATTATGTGGCTATTCGTCATGGTCGCAGCTACACCACGCGTTATATGCACTTGCGCAAGATTCTGGTGAAACCGGGACAGAAGGTGAAACGTGGCGACCGTATCGCGCTTTCCGGTAATACCGGACGTTCAACTGGGCCGCATCTGCACTATGAAGTATGGATAAACCAGCAGGCCGTAAACCCGCTGACGGCAAAACTGCCGCGTACTGAAGGGCTTACCGGCTCCGATCGTCGCGAATTCCTGGCGCAGGCCAAAGAGATTGTGCCGCAGCTACGGTTTGATTAATTAACATCCATTCGCAGCCGGTACGCAGTCAGTACCGGCTTTTTTTATTTGGTGCGGGGCAAGTTGCGCCGCTACACTATCACCAGATTGATTTTTGCCTTATCCGAAACTGGAAAAGCATGGAAACGAAAAAAAATAATAGCGAATACATTCCTGAGTTTGATAAATCCTTTCGCCACCCGCGCTACTGGGGAGCATGGTTGGGCGTAGCAGCGATGGCGGGTATCGCTTTAACGCCGCCAAAGTTCCGTGATCCCATTCTGGCACGGCTGGGACGTTTTGCCGGACGACTGGGAAAAAGCTCACGCCGTCGTGCGTTAATCAATCTGTCGCTCTGCTTTCCAGAACGTAGTGAAGCTGAACGCGAAGCGATTGTTGATGAGATGTTTGCCACCGCGCCGCAAGCGATGGCAATGATGGCTGAGTTGGCAATACGCGGACCGGAGAAAATTCAGCCGCGCGTTGACTGGCAAGGGCTGGAGATCATCGAAGAGATGAGGCGTAATAACGAGAAAGTTATCTTTCTGGTGCCGCACGGTTGGGCCGTCGATATTCCTGCCATGCTGATGGCCTCGCAAGGGCAGAAAATGGCAGCGATGTTCCATAATCAGGGCAACCCGGTTTTTGATTATGTCTGGAACACGGTGCGTCGTCGCTTTGGCGGTCGTCTGCATGCGAGAAATGACGGTATTAAACCATTCATCCAGTCGGTACGTCAGGGGTACTGGGGATATTATTTACCCGATCAGGATCATGGCCCAGAGCACAGCGAATTTGTGGATTTCTTTGCCACCTATAAAGCGACGTTGCCCGCGATTGGTCGTTTGATGAAAGTGTGCCGTGCGCGCGTTGTACCGCTGTTTCCGATTTATGATGGCAAGACGCATCGTCTGACGATTCAGGTGCGCCCACCGATGGATGATCTGTTAGAGGCGGATGATCATACGATTGCGCGGCGGATGAATGAAGAAGTCGAGATTTTTGTTGGTCCGCGACCAGAACAATACACCTGGATACTAAAATTGCTGAAAACTCGCAAACCGGGCGAAATCCAGCCGTATAAGCGCAAAGATCTTTATCCCATCAAATAAAAAAGCCTCTCGCGAGGAGAGGCCTTCGCCTGATGATAAGTTCAAGTTTGCTTCAGAATATTCGAAATCTGTTGAACTATCATTGAACTGTAGGCCGGATGTGGCGTTTTCGCCGCATCCGGCAACGTACTTACTCTACCGTTAAAATACGCGTGGTATTAGTAGAACCCACGGTACTCATCACGTCGCCCTGGGTGACAATCACCAGGTCACCAGACATCAAGTAACCTTTATCGCGCAGCAGATTAACCGCTTCGCTGGCAGCTGCTACGCCGTCATTAGCGCTATCAAAGTGCACCGGCGTAACGCCACGATAGAGAGCAGTCAGGTTCAGCGTACGTTCATGGCGCGACATGGCGAAAATTGGTAGACCAGAGCTGATACGGGAGGTCATCAGCGCGGTACGACCCGATTCGGTCATGGTAATAATCGCCGTAACGCCTTTCAGGTGGTTAGCTGCGTACATTGCTGACATGGCAATAGCTTCTTCCACATTGTCGAACTGAACGTCCAGACGGTGTTTAGAAACGTTGATGCTCGGGATTTTTTCCGCACCCAGGCAAACGCGCGCCATGGCTGCAACAGTTTCTGACGGATACTGCCCAGCGGCAGTTTCTGCAGACAGCATCACAGCGTCAGTACCATCCAGAACGGCGTTTGCTACGTCCATGACTTCTGCACGCGTCGGCATCGGGTTAGTAATCATTGACTCCATCATCTGGGTCGCCGTGATTACCGCTCGGTTTAGCTGACGCGCACGACGGATTAACGCTTTCTGAATGCCGACCAGTTCCGGGTCGCCAATTTCCACACCGAGGTCGCCACGTGCAACCATTACCACGTCAGAGGCGAGGATGATGTCATCCATTGCATCCTGGCTGCAAACGGCTTCCGCACGTTCAACCTTGGCAACAATTTTCGCATCACATCCTGCATCGCGTGCCAGCCGACGGGCATAGTTCAGATCTTCGCCACAGCGTGGGAAGGAGACAGCCAGGTAATCTACGCCAATCAACGCCGCAGTCTTAATGTCTGCTTTGTCTTTTTCGGTCAGCGCTTCAGCCGACAAACCGCCGCCAAGTTTGTTGATACCTTTATTGTTGGAGAGGGGACCACCGACGGTCACTTCGGTGAACACTTTCATGCCCTGAACTTCCAGTACTTTTAACTGAACGCGACCATCGTCCAGTAGCAGGATGTCGCCAGGCACAACGTCAGCAGGCAGGCCTTTGTAGTCGATACCGACTTTTTCTTTGTCGCCTTCACCTTTACCCAGGTTGGCGTCGAGCAGGAATTTATCCCCAATATTGAGGAAAACTTTGCCTTCTTTAAAGGTGGATACACGGATTTTGGGCCCCTGGAGGTCACCCAGAATAGCCACATGACGCCCCAGTTTTGCGGCAATCTCACGAACTTTATCCGCGCGCATTTTGTGATCTTCAGGCGAGCCGTGAGAAAAGTTCATACGTACAACGTTGGCACCCGCCGCGATAACTTTTTCAAGATTATTATCGCGATCTGTTGCTGGGCCTAACGTGGTAACGATTTTTGTTCTGCGAAGCCTTCTGGACATGTAATACTCCGTTGACTGAAACAACCAGGTGTTGCTTGAACATGAAATCCGAATGAAATAACGCCGCGATGGCGATAAATTAATCTCATTCGGATGTCGTATAAGATTAGGACAGTGACAGTCGTTTTTAGCGATCGTCACTTAAATTAAGTAACTGCTTATCAAAACGCGATTCCTTCAGCGCTTCCTTGACCCGCTTCAAGTTATCTCTGAATTTTGCACCGCGTCGCAAAGTAAATCCTGTCGCCAGCACATCTATCACGGTCAGCTGTGCAAGTCGAGAAACCATGGGCATATAAATGTCAGTATCTTCCGGTACGTCGAGGGTAATTGCCAGCGTTAGCTTCCGGGCGAGCCGGGGGTACCCGCAGAGGTGAGGGCAATCACCATTGCGTCGTTTTCGCGAGCCAGCTGCGCCAGCTCGACCAGATTTTTGTTCTTCCAGTGTGAGAAATCAGCACCACCACGTCTCCGTCGCTACAATTCAGTACAACTCATGCGTTGCAGCACGATATCATCGGAGTACACCACCACGGAACATTAAAACGAAAGAACTTATTCATCGCATCGTGGGCAACGGCGGCTGAAGAGCCTAGTCCGAAAAGGCGATTTTTTTTGCCTGAGTGAGCAAGTCGACGGCGCGGTTGATGGCAGATTTATCCAGTGAATGACGGACATGATCAAGCGTTGCCATTGCGGACTCAAATATTTTCCCTGTGTATGATTCAACGCTGTCATCTTCATTGACATTGCGATTAACATAGGGAGTGCCATTCGCCAGACTTTGTGCCAGATGAAGTTTAAAATCAGGAAAACCGCGCGTGTCCATGCTGCGACAGAAACGATTCACCGTCGGTTCGCTAACATTGGCTTCCAGCGCCAGAGCAGCAATACTCGAATGGATCGCGTTATCGGGCGAAGCCAGAATGACCTCGGCAACTTTGCGCTCTGATTTGCTCAAATGTTCCAGCTGAGACTGGATTTTTTCCAGCATATTCATGATGTAAAGAAACTCACGGGTAATGACGATTTCCGCACTGAAAGAAATCGAAATGTAGTTTTGTCAGATATTACGCCTGTGTGCTGTGTTAATGACAAAAGCAGATAAAAAAGTTGTTATTTTTTTTCATAACATGATCAGTGTCAGATTTTTACCCAATGGAAAACGATGATTTTTTTATCAGTTTTGCCGCACTTTGCGCGCTTTTACCGTAATCGCACGGGTGGATAAGCGTTTACAGTTTTCGCAAGCTCGTAAAAGCAGTACAGTGCACCGTAAGAAAATTACAAGTATACCCTGGCTTAAGTACCGGGTTAGTTAACTTAAGGAGAATGACATGGCGGTAACGCAAACAGCCCAGGCCTGTGACCTGGTCATTTTCGGCGCGAAAGGCGACCTTGCGCGTCGTAAATTGCTGCCTTCCCTGTATCAACTGGAAAAAGCCGGTCAGCTCAACCCGGACACCCGGATTATCGGCGTAGGGCGTGCTGACTGGGATAAAGCGGCATATACCAAAGTTGTCCGCGAGGCGCTCGAAACTTTCATGAAAGAAACCATTGATGAAGGTTTATGGGACACCCTGAGTGCACGTCTGGATTTTTGTAATCTCGATGTCAATGACACTGCTGCATTCAACCGTCTCGGCGCGATGCTGGATCAAAAAAATCGTATCACCATTAACTACTTTGCCATGCCGCCCAGCACTTTTGGCGCAATTTGCAAAGGGCTTGGCGAGGCAAAACTGAATGCTAAACCGGCACGCGTAGTCATGGAGAAACCGCTGGGGACGTCGCTGGCGACCTCGCAGGAAATCAATGATCAGGTTGGCGAATACTTCGAGGAGTGCCAGGTTTACCGTATCGACCACTATCTTGGTAAAGAAACGGTGCTGAACCTGTTGGCGCTGCGTTTTGCTAACTCCCTGTTTGTGAATAACTGGGACAATCGCACCATTGATCATGTTGAGATTACCGTGGCAGAAGAAGTGGGGATCGAAGGGCGCTGGGGCTATTTTGATAAAGCCGGTCAGATGCGTGACATGATTCAGAACCACCTGCTACAAATTCTCTGCATGATTGCGATGTCTCCGCCATCTGACCTGAGCGCAGACAGCATCCGCGATGAAAAAGTGAAAGTACTGAAGTCCCTGCGCCGCATCGACCGCTCCAACGTACGCGAAAAAACCGTACGCGGGCAATATACTGCGGGCTTCGCCCAGGGCAAAAAAGTGCCGGGATATCTGGAAGAAGAGGGCGCGAACAAGAGCAGCAATACAGAAACCTTCGTGGCGATCCGCGTCGACATTGATAACTGGCGCTGGGCCGGTGTGCCATTCTACCTGCGTACTGGTAAACGTCTGCCGACCAAATGTTCTGAAGTCGTGGTCTATTTCAAAACACCTGAACTGAATCTGTTTAAAGAGTCGTGGCAGGATCTGCCGCAGAATAAACTGACTATCCGTCTGCAACCTGATGAAGGCGTGGATATCCAGGTACTGAATAAAGTTCCTGGCCTTGACCACAAACATAACCTGCAAATCACCAAGCTGGATCTGAGCTATTCAGAAACCTTTAATCAGACGCATCTGGCGGATGCCTATGAACGTCTGCTGCTGGAAACCATGCGTGGTATTCAGGCACTGTTTGTTCGTCGCGACGAAGTGGAAGAAGCCTGGAAATGGGTAGACTCCATTACTGAGGCGTGGGCGATGGACAATGATGCGCCGAAACCGTATCAGGCCGGAACCTGGGGACCCGTTGCCTCGGTGGCGATGATTACCCGTGATGGTCGTTCCTGGAATGAGTTTGAGTAATATCTGCGCTTATCCTTTATGGTTATTTTACCGGTAACATGATCTTGCACAGATTGTAGAACAATTTTTACACTTTCAGGCCTCGTGCGGATTCACCCACGAGGCTTTTTTTATTACACTGACTGAAACGTTTTTGCCCTATGAGCTCCGGTTACAGGCGTTTCAGTCATAAATCCTCTGAATGAAACGCGTTGTGAATCATCCTGCTCTGACAACTCAATTTCAGGAGCCTTTATGAATCCACAATTGTTACGCGTAACAAATCGAATCATTGAACGTTCGCGCGAGACTCGCTCTGCTTATCTCGCCCGGATAGAACAAGCGAAAACGTCGACTGTTCATCGTTCGCAGTTGGCATGCGGTAACGGCACCGGTTTCGCTGCCTGCCAGCCAGAAGACAAAGCCTCTTTGAAAAGCATGTTGCGTAACAATATCGCCATCATCACCTCTATAACGACATGCTCCGCGCACCAGCCTTATGACACTATCCAGAAATCATTCGTAAAGCCCTGCATGAAGCGATGCGGTTGGTCAGGTTGCGGGCGGTGTTCCGGCGATGTGTGATGGTGTCACCCAGGGGCAGGATGGAATGGAATTGTCGCTGCTAAGCCGCGAAGTGATAGCGATGTCTGCGGCGGTCGGGCTGTCCCATAACATGTTTGATGGTGCTCTGTTCCTCGGTGTGTGCGACAAGATTGTCCCGGGTCTGACGATGGCAGCCCTGTCGTTTGGTCATTTGCCTGCGGTGTTTGTGCCGTCTGGACCGATGGCAAGCGGTTTGCCAAATAAAGAAAAAGTGCGTATTCGCCAGCTTTATGCCGAAGGTAAAGTGGACCGCATGGCACTACTGGAGTCAGAAGCCGCGTCTTATCACGCGCCGGGAACATGTACTTTCTACGGTACTGCCAACACCAACCAGATGGTGGTGGAGTTTATGGGGATGCAGTTGCCAGGCTCTTCTTTGTTCATCCGGATTCTCCGCTGCGCGATGCTTTGACCGCTGCCGCTGCGCGTCAGGTTACACGCATGACCGGTAATGGTAATGAATGGATGCCGATCGGTAAGATGATCGATGAGAAAGTGGTGGTGAACGGTATCGTTGCACTGCTGGCGACCGGTGGTTCCACTAACCACACCATGCACCTGGTGGCGATGGCGCGCGCGGCCGGTATTCAGATTAACTGGGATGACTTCTCTGACCTTTCTGATGTTGTACCGCTGATGGCACGTCTCTACCCGAACGGTCCGGCCGATATTAACCACTTCCAGGCGGCAGGTGGCGTACCGGTTCTGGTGCGTGAACTGCTCAAAGCAGGCCTGCTGCATGAAGATGTCAATACGGTGGCAGGCTTTGGTCTGTCTCGTTATACCCTTGAACCATGGCTGAATAATGGTGAACTGGACTGGCGGGAAGGGGCGGAAAAATCACTCGACAGCAATGTGATCGCTTCCTTCGAGCAACCTTTCTCTCATCATGGTGGGACAAAAGTGTTAAGCGGTAACCTGGGCCGCGCGGTTATGAAAACCTCTGCCGTGCCGGTTGAGAACCAGGTGATTGAAGCGCCAGCGGTTGTTTTTGAAAGCCAGCATGACGTTATGCCGGCCTTTGAAGCGGGTTTGCTGGACCGCGATTGTGTCGTTGTTGTCCGTCATCAGGGGCCAAAAGCGAACGGAATGCCAGAATTACATAAACTCATGCCGCCACTTGGTGTATTATTGGACCGGTGTTTCAAAATTGCGTTAGTTACCGATGGACGACTCTCCGGCGCTTCAGGTAAAGTGCCGTCAGCTATCCACGTAACACCAGAAGCCTACGATGGCGGGCTGCTGGCAAAAGTGCGCGACGGGGACATCATTCGTGTGAATGGACAGACAGGCGAACTGACGCTGCTGGTAGACGAAGCGGAACTGGCTGCTCGCGAACCGCACATTCCTGACCTGAGCGCGTCACGCGTGGGAACAGGACGTGAATTATTCAGCGCCTTGCGTGAAAAACTGTCCGGTGCCGAACAGGGCGCAACCTGTATCACTTTTTAAGACGACAAATTTGTAATCAGGCGAGAGAAAACTCTGATGAAAAACTGGAAAACAAGTGCAGAATCAATCCTGACCACCGGCCCGGTTGTACCGGTTATCGTGGTAAAAAAACTGGAACACGCGGTGCCGATGGCAAAAGCGTTGGTTGCTGGTGGGGTGCGCGTTCTGGAAGTGACTCTGCGTACCGAGTGTGCAGTTGACGCTATCCGTGCTATCGCCAAAGAAGTGCCTGAAGCGATTGTGGGTGCCGGTACGGTGCTGAATCCACAGCAGCTGGCAGAAGTCACTGAAGCGGGTGCACAGTTCGCAATTAGCCCGGGTCTGACCGAGCCGCTGCTGAAAGCTGCTACCGAAGGGACTATTCCTCTGATTCCGGGGATCAGCACTGTTTCCGAACTGATGCTGGGTATGGACTACGGTTTGAAAGAGTTCAAATTCTTCCCGGCTGAAGCTAACGGCGGCGTGAAAGCCCTGCAGGCGATCGCGGGTCCGTTCTCCCAGGTCCGTTTCTGCCCGACGGGTGGTATTTCTCCGGCTAACTACCGTGACTACGGCGCTGAAAGCGTGCTGTGCATCGGTGGTTCTGGCTGGATTTCCGGCAGATGCGCTGGAAGCGGGCGATTACGACCGTATTACTAAGCTGGCGCGTGAAGCTGTAGAAGGCGCTAAGCTGTAAAAGTCAAAATGCCGATCGCGGATCGGCATTTTTGTACGTTTTTGCCGGGTTTAACCCTGTACTTTTACCTGTCCGGCGGCGTGCTTCGCGCGTTTAATGGCGTCAACAACACTCTCTGCAGTAGCCAGTGCCACCCCCAGACGACGGCTGCCATTAATTGCCGGCTTACCAAATAAACGAATCTGCAAACCTGCGCCTACGGCATTCTGCACATTATCAAACGTGACATTCTGACTGGTCAGTTGTGGCAGAATAACGGCAGAAGCTGCAGGACCATACTGACGGATCCCGCCAACAGGAAGTCCGAGGAAGGCACGTACATGCAGGGCAAACTCTGAGAGATCTTGAGAAATTAACGTCACCATCCCGGTATCATGTGGACGAGGGGAGACCTCACTGAAAATCACCTCATCACCACAGACAAACAGCTCGACACCAAACAGACCATAACCGCCCAGTGCCAGCACCACTTTACGGGCAATCTCCTGCGCACGTTCAAGGGCAAGCGGGCTCATTTGCTGTGGTTGCCAGGATTCACGGTAGTCGCCATCTTCCTGGCGATGACCTACTGGTGCACAGAAATGGACGCCATCCACCGCGCTGACGGTTAGCAGGGTAATTTCGAAGTCAAACTTAACGACGCCTTCAACAATTACGCGGCCCGCTCCGGCGCGACCGCCTTGCTGAGCGTATTCCCATGCCTGAGCAAGTTGCTCTGCAGAACGAATAAACGTCTGCCCCTTGCCGGAAGAGCTCATCACCGGTTTTACAATGCAGGGATAGCCAATGGCGGCAACCGCCTCGCGGAAAAGGCTTTCGCTATCGGCAAAACGATAAGTGGAAGTGGGCAGCTGCAGCTCTTCTGCCGCCAGGCGACGGATACCCTCGCGATTCATCGTTAATTTCGTTGCGCGAGCGCAGGGGACAACATTCAGTCCTTCCTCTTCAAGTTGGATCAGCATATCGGTGGCAATAGCTTCGATCTCCGGCACGATATAATGTGGTTTTTCCAGTTCAACCACACGGCGTAATGCATCACCATCAAGCATATTAATGACATGGGAGCGATGCGCGACATGCATGGCTGGTGCGTCGGCATAGCGATCGACAGCAATCACCTCTACGCCGAGACGCTGACACTCGATTGCCACTTCTTTACCCAGTTCACCGGAGCCTAATAACATCACGCGAGTTGCTGCCGGACGCAGCGCAGTGCCTAATAACGTCATAACGAATATCCCCTGATTAATTCCGCGCGCAGTATAAACGAAAACGTTTGCGTGTGTCTTTATTGCTGATGTTGATTTCTCAACCGAAAAGAAATATACTGTATAAAATCACAGTTATTATGAGAGGCTGCAAATGGCGGTTGAAGTTAAATACGTAGTCATTCGTGAGGGCGAAGAGAAAATGTCGTTTACCAGCAAAAAGGAAGCCGATGCTTATGATAAAATGCTTGATACGGCGGATCTGCTTGACACCTGGCTGACAAATTCTCCAGTGCAAATGGAAGACGAGCAACGTGAAGCCCTTTCGCTATGGCTGGCAGAACAAAAAGATGTGCTGAGCACCATTCTGAAAACCGGCAAATTACCGTCCCCACAGGTCGTCGGTGCTGAATCCGAAGAGGAAGATGCCTCACACGCGGCCTGAAGCAACTTGCGCTCCTGACAATTTGTACCATGCTTTCTCCTGAATCATTGTGCTATGGAGAAAAACATGAAAAAAAGAGGGGCGTTTTTAGGGCTGTTGTTGGTTTCTGCCTGCGCATCAGTTTTCGCTGCCAATAATGAAACCAGCAAGTCGGTCACTTTCCCAAAGTGTGAAGGTCTGGATGCTGCCGGAATTGCCGCGAGCGTAAAACGTGATTATCAACAAAATCGCGTGGCGCGCTGGGCAGATGATCAAAAAATTGTCGGTCAGGCCGATCCCGTGGCTTGGGTCAGTTTGCAGGACATTCAGGGTAAAGATGATAAATGGTCAGTACCGCTAACCGTGCGTGGTAAAAGTGCCGATATTCATTACCAGGTCAGCGTGGACTGCAAAGCGGGAATGGCGGAATATCAGCGGCGTTAATGGCTTCTGATAATTCGATTGACCGTTGGCGGATGCGGCGCGAGTGCCTTGTCCGCCCCAGAACGCACCACAATCGTAGGCCTGAGAAGACGCAACAGCGTCGCATCGGGCAATCAGCATCAAACAATGCCACTCAAAACGACAAACTACTTTCACCTAAAATACCCTTATCACCTGATATACAGTAAATACCTTACCTGGCGCGAATTTCTTTGAATAACGGCCTACCGCCCCGCTTATTTGCGCATCTTTTGTCTCGATATACATTTTCTGACATCCTCATCCGCTATGCTACAGGCACTAAAAATGGTTATTGAGGAGCAAATATGGCTAACTGGTTAAATCAACTGCAATCCCTGCTTGGGCAAAGCAGTTCTTCTACCTCCTCGTCTGCGGATCAGGGATTGGGCAAACTGTTAGTGCCAGGCGCATTAGGCGGACTGGCTGGGCTGCTGGTCGCAAATAAATCAGCACGTAAACTTCTTACGAAATATGGCACCAACGCGTTACTGGTTGGCGGCGGAGCGGTAGCGGGTACGGTGCTGTGGAATAAATACAAAGATAAAATTCGCGCGGCGCATCAGGACGAACCGCAGTTTGGCGCGCAAAGTACGCCGCTGGATGAGCGTACAGAACGTTTGATCCTTGCGCTGGTCTTTGCCGCTAAAAGTGATGGTCATATTGATGCCAAAGAACGTGCGGCAATCGACCAGCAATTGCGTGAAGCCGGCGTGGAAGAGCAGGGGCGTGTACTCATTGAGCAGGCAATCGAACAACCGCTGGATCCACAACGCCTGGCTACCGGGGTCCGCAATGAAGAAGAGGCGCTGGAAATCTATTTCCTGAGTTGCGCGGCTATTGATATTGACCATTTTATGGAACGCAGTTACCTGAATGCACTGGGTGACGCGCTGAAAATCCCCCAGGATGTTCGTGACGGCATTGAACGCGATCTCGAACAGCAAAAACGCACTTTGGCGGAATAATTCCGCTCTCTGGATAGCCTGAAGTTGACTATTTCGGGCTATCCAGAATCGCACAGCCATTTGAACAGGCTGATTTTCTCTGTCTGCATAACATTCGATATCCGCGCCATTACCTGTCATCATCTAAGCAATGACTCCCCTGTTTCGCTTGCATCCCCGGTGAGTTTTGCCACCCTTATAAGATGTTTCAACCAGAAAGAACAATAACATGCTACCAAAAGCCGCCCGCATTCCCCACGCCATGACGCTTCATGGCGATACGCGCATCGATAATTACTACTGGCTGCGGGACGATACGCGTTCTCAGCCAGAAGTCCTGGACTACCTGCAACAAGAAAATAGTTACGGTCATCGGGTGATGGCCTCACAACAAGACTTGCAGGATCGCATCTTAAAGGAAATCATCGACCGCATTCCGCAACGAGAAGTTTCTGCGCCCTACATCAAAAATGGCTACCGCTATCGGCATATTTATGAACCAGGCTGTGAATATGCTATCTACCAGCGTCAATCGGCATTCAGTGAAGAGTGGGATGAGTGGGAAACATTGCTCGATGCCAATAAGCGCGCAGCTCATAGTGAGTTTTATTCGATGGGCGGAATGGCGATTACGCCCGATAACACCATTATGGCGCTGGCAGAAGATTTTCTTTCCCGACGCCAGTACGGCATTCGTTTTCGTAATCTGGAAACTGGTAACTGGTACCCGGAACTGCTGGATAACGTTGAACCCAGCTTTGTCTGGGCAAATGACTCCTGGACTTTCTACTATGTTCGCAAGCATCCGGTGACGCTGCTGCCTTATCAGGTCTGGCGTCACGCCATCGGTACGCCAGCATCGCAAGATAAACTGATCTACGAAGAAAAAGACGATACCTATTACGTCAGCCTGCATAAAACGACCTCGAAGCACTATGTAGTCATTCATTTGGCCAGCGCCACCACCAGTGAAGTTCGCCTGCTGGACGCGGAAATGGCCGATGCCGAGCCGTTTGTTTTTCTGCCGCGCCGCAAAGATCACGAATACAGCCTTGATCACTACCAGCATCGGTTTTATCTGCGTTCCAACCGCCATGGCAAAAACTTTGGCTTATACCGTACCCGCCTGCGTGATGAGCAACAGTGGGAAGAGTTAATTCCGCCACGCGATAACATTATGCTGGAAGGGTTTACGCTGTTTACCGACTGGCTGGTGGTTGAAGAGCGTCAGCGCGGGTTAACCAGTTTGCGCCAAATTAACCGCAAGACCCGGGAAGTCATTGGTATTGCCTTTGATGATCCGGCCTATGTGACTGGTTGCCTACAATCCAGAACCTGAAAGCCGCGCGATTGCGTTATGGATTTATTCTTCCATGACCACACCAGATACTTTGTTTGAACTGGATATGGATACCGGTGAGCGTCGTGTATTATTAAACAAACGGAGTTCTGGTTTTGATGCGGCGAATTACCGCAGTGAACACTGTGGATAGTCGCCCGTGATGGCGTCGAAGTTCGGTTTCGTTGGTCTACCATCGCAAACATTTTCGCAAAGGACACAACCCGTTGCTGGTGTATGGCTATGGTTCTTACGGCGCAAGACTATTGATGCCGATTTCGAGTTTTAGCCGCTTGAGTTTGTTAGATCGTGGCTTGTCTACGCCATTGTCCATGTTCGCGGCGGTGGTGAGCTGGGGCAACAATGGTACGAAGACGGAAAATTTCTGAAAAAGAAAAATACGTTTAATGATTATCTTGATGCCTGCGATGCATTGTTAAAACTGGGCTATGGCTCTCCTTCGCTTTGTTATGCGATGGGCGGGAGTGCGGGGGGCATGTTGATGGGCGTTGCAATTAATCAACGCCCGGAATTATTCCACGGCGTTATCGCCCAGGTACCGTTTGTTGATGTTGTAACAACGATGCTTGATGAATCAATTCCTCTTACCACTGGTGAGTTTGAAGAGTGGGGGAATCCGCAGGATCCGCAATATTACGAGTACATGAAAAGCTACAGCCCATATGACAACGTCACCGCACAGGCTTATCCGCATTTACTGGTAACGACCGGTTTGCACGATTCTCAGGTGCAATATTGGGAACCGGCAAAATGGGTCGCTAAATTGCGCGAGCTGAAAACCGATGACCATCTTTTATTGCTCTGTACCGACATGGACTCAGGCCATGGCGGTAAATCTGGTCGCTTTAAATCGTACGAAGGCGTAGCGATGGAATATGCTTTTCTGGTCGCGCTGGCGCAGGGAACATTACCCGCTACGCCTGCGGACTAAGTATTTTCCAGATAATGTTTCAGTGTTAAACGCAGCTCCGGGCTCATGCTATCCAGGTTATTAAATAACCAGCGCAGATAGCCCGGATCGCGTTCGGCAACGTCGGAAACCGCTTTGCCACGGTATTTGCCAAAGGTGAAGGTCGTCATCAACGACGGACGTCCGGTGATATCGGCCATCTGTTCTGCCGTCCAGCCGGAGGTGTTCATAATATCGATAAGCAACGCGGCGGTGATATAACAGTCATACAACGCGCGGTGATGATGCAGGCCCGGCGGCGTCTGTACATTGAGCTTGCGTGTTTTATATAACGCCATATTGCTGTACTTGATCCCAGGCCACAAACGACGGGCCAGTTTCATAGTGCAAATCCACTCACCGGGCATCTCAGGCAGTACGCGGCGGTCAAAGCTGGCGTTATGCGCGACATACCATTCACTACCGTAATAGTGTGGGATCACATCTTCAATCCACGGTTTATCGGCGACCATGGCTTCGGTGATGCGATGAATCGCCATCGCTTGTGGACTAATAGGACGATCGGGGCGCACCAGGTGGCTCATGGGGTTGACGATTTTTCCGTCAATGACATCAACAGAGGCAATCTCAACGATCCCTCCCTGCAAACCGCAGGTTTCTGTATCGATAATGCGCAACATGGCATGCTCGAGCA